>Ga0210406_10000364_pt1 | contig 63372 bp, 55 predicted proteins | sample IncBWC30MmetaG_FD_155454 | JGI IMG/M metagenome (GOLD analysis project Ga0210406, IMG submission 155454) | Forest soil microbial communities from Barre Woods Harvard Forest LTER site, Petersham, Massachusetts, United States - Inc-BW-C-30-M | ecosystem: Environmental > Terrestrial > Soil >...
GCGCCGCGGCGTGGTACGCGCGATCGGTATGAATGCCGACCAGGCGCCGATGTCGACGGATCAACGCTATTGGACCGGGTTCCTGGGCCAGGATACGGCGTTCTATATCGGGGCGGAGCAGATCGCGCGCGCCACGCGCCTGCCCATCTTGTACGCGCATGTGCGCCGCGTGCGGCGCAGTTTCTACGAAGTCGAATTTCTGCCGCTGTGGGACGGGCGAGAGCCCATCGAGCCCAATCAGGTGACCGAGCGCTACGCGCGCGCCTGCGAAACCGATGTGCTCAAGAGCCCCGCCGACTGGCTGTGGTCCTACCGCCGCTGGCGGCTGAAAAAGCCGTTATACGGCGCCGCGTGAGGACTATGATGGGCTGATCGCACAGGCATTGAACTCGGCGCCGGAGACACGCTATGAAACTGGATGAAAGCCCGCGCAGCGACAACGTCGAGGATGACCGCGGTTCCGGACTCGGACGGCGGGGCGCCGGCATCGGTATCGGCACCATTGTGATCGTGGTGATCGGCTATTTCATGGGCATCAATCCAGCAACGTTGTTGAGTTTGCTGAACGGTGATCCGCAGCCAGTAACCGCGCCTGCGCCCGCCAACACCGCGGCGGACGCTAACGATCCGCAGATCGACTTTGTGCGCGCGATCCTGGGCGAGACCGAGGCTGTCTGGGGCGCGTATTTCAAGGGATTGGGCAAGGTGTACACCCGGCCCAAGCTCGTGCTGTTCAGCGGGCAAATCGGGTCCGCGTGCGGTCTGGCGAGTGCGGCCGCAGGGCCCTTCTATTGTCCGGGAGATCAAAAGGTCTACATCGATCTGTCTTTCTATCGGCAGCTGGCCACCGAATTCGGTGCGCCGGGAGATTTTGCGCGCGCCTATGTCATCGCGCACGAGGTCGGACATCACGTGCAAAACCTCTTAGGTATCACTGATAGCGCGGCGCAAGCGGAACGTCGCGCGGGCCGCGTGGGCGCCAACCAGGTGTCGGTGCACATTGAATTGCAGGCGGATTGCTTCGCCGGCGTGTGGGCCGAACAGGCCAATCGGGCGCGGAAAATTCTCGAGCCCGGCGACTTGGAACAGGGGCTGAAGGCTGCCTCCTCGGTGGGCGATGACACCTTGCAAAGGCGCAGCCAAGGGACCGTGGTACCCGATAGCTTCACCCACGGCACTTCCGCGCAACGCGTGCGTTGGTTTCGCCGCGGCTTCGATTCCGGAAAAATCGACAGCTGCGATACCTTCAGCGCGGGGGAGTCGCTTTGAGCTTGCCTTCCAAATGTTTGGCCAGTTGCGCGATGGTGGGATAGTCGAACAACTCGGTCAGATCGACGAGACCCGGAAAGTCGCGGTCGATGCTTTCGTGAATCTCGATCAATTTGAGCGAGCTCGCGCCGATCTCGAACAGATTGTCGTTCACATCGATTCGCTTTCCCGGCAACGCGGTTTCACACAGCGCTTGCAGCCGCGCTTCCAGGCCGGCTCCGGCCTCCCGGTCCGAGCCGCCGCGTGCCTCGCGCAGGGCTTTCAGTTCCGCAAGCTCCGCGTCGAACTCGCCGTCCACATAGGCCTGCTCCAGCAGATGCCGCTGAACCTTGCCGCTGGTCGTCTTCGGGATGCGCTGGGTCGGAATGACCTGTGCGACCTCCAGGCCCGTGTGCTCATTGATGAGCCGGCCGACCGCATTGGCTGTGGGCAGGAACTCGGCGATGTCGCCGCGATACAGTACGAACACCACCAGTTCCTCGGTTTGCGAACCGGGTCTTGCAGCGCCCGCAACGACCACTTTATTCAAGTCCAGGCCCGGCGCGCGCTGCGCGATATTCTCGAGATCGTAGGGATAATAATTCTGGCCGTTGACGAAAATAATCTCCTTGGCCCGGCCCACGATGTAAAGCCCCGCCTCGTGAATCACGCCGAGATCGCCCGTGTCGAGCCAGCCGCTCGCGTCGATCGCCGCGGCATTCGCCTCGGGATCGCCGAAGTAGCCGCGCGTCACGCTGGCGCCGCGAATCAAAATGTGTCCTACCTTTCCATCAGGCAAACCCGACCGTGAATCATCCGCAATCAGCAGTTCAGTGTTGGGTATCACGTGCCCCACACACATGACTTCGAGCGTGTCGCGCGCCTCTTGCGGGTTCAACTCGATTTGGGTGCCCACACTCAGGCGGTGCCTGTTTATGCGTATCCAGCGATAGTCCGTGCCCGTGGGTGGAAATGCCACGGCGAGGCAGGCTTCGGCCAGTCCATACACGGGAAACATGGCGTGGCGCTTCAAGCCCGTGTAGGCCAGGGCGTTCATGAATTCATTGCACAGCGCGACCGAAATGGGTTCGGCGCCGTTATAAATGGAACGGATGGACGATAGATCGACGTTTTCGAGCCGCCGCTCGCCCAAGACTTTGAGAAAGTGCCGGTAGCCGAAATTCGGCGAGCTGGTGACGGTCGCGCGTTTGCTTGCCGCGAGCTGCAGCCACAGCAACGGCCGGCGCACGAACAATTCCGTGGGCATGAGATTGATGTGCACCCGGCTCGCAAACTGCATCAAGTAAAAGCCGATCAGGCCCATATCATGGGTCAGCGGCATCCAGCTCAAGGAAATGTCCTGATCGGTGAATTTGGCCACCGACGTCACGCCCTTGGTGTTGGCCATCAAGTTCCCGTGGCTCAGCATGACGCCTTTGGGTTCGCTGGTTGATCCGGACGAAAACTGGATAAAGGCGAGATCGTCCGGCGCCGGGCGCACCAGTTTTCCCGGCTTCGAGATGTCGGTGATCGATTCCACCAAGAAGGTGCGCGACTTCAGCTGCGCGAACAAATCGGACTCGCCGACCTCGGCGGCGAGAATTGCCAAACGCTCCAAAGTCTTTGCGTCGGTGTAGAGCAGCGGATCACCGAGCTTGCGGGCAACCCGAAACAGCTTGTGCCGGTGCTCATCGCTGATGCCGACCGCAAGCGGCACGGGAACGATGCCGCCGCATATGGCAGCCCAAAATCCGTCGAGAAACTGCTCGTTGTTGTTGAGGAAGATAATCATCTTGTCGGCGCGACGGGCGCCGGCCGCTTGCAGGTGATGCAAGATGCCGAGCGCGCGCGCATATACATCCTTATAGAGAATATGCCGCTCGGTGTTTTCGCCGCCGATGTAGGTGACGCTGCGGTCCACGCTCCGATTGGCTTCGAGCATGTCCACCAGCGTGGCGTAGGTCATGAAATTGCTCACATCATTCATCGAGTTTGTACCGTCATCATGAGGTTGGATCGAGGCCGCAGATTGATTTGCGCCTCGAATTCAATGGGTTCGTGCGTGGCGCGGGCCAGGCGAAAGCGCCGGGTCATGGTGCGCATGTGCACCAGCATCTCGAACATCGCCATATTCTCACCGATGCAGTGGCGCGGTCCCACCGCAAACGGAATATAAGCGAACTTGTGGCGTTCATCGGCATCGGCGTCGGCAAAACGCTCGGGTTTGAACTCTTCCGCCTCATGCCAAAACCTGGGGTGCCTGTGCAGCATGTAAGGACTGATGAAAATATCGGTGCGCGGCGCGATGGCAAATCCACCCAATTCGTCGGCATCGATGGCACGGCGCGTAATCAGCCAGCCGGGCGGATAAAGCCGTAAGGATTCTTGCAGCACGTGGTGCGTGAACGACAGGGCTTCTGCGGCACCGAGCCCCATGACGGAGTCAGCGGCCGCCCGGTCGGCCTCGGCCTGCAACCGCTCGGCGACTTGTGGGTGCTGACTGACCAGGTACCAGGTCCAGGTGAGCGCCGCCGCAGTGGTTTCGTGGCCGGCGACTATCAGCGTCAGCACTTCGTCGATCAATTCCTTGTCGGACATCGGCTCGTCGGTTTCCCGATCGCGCGTCAGCATGAACATGCTCAAGAAATCGAAATGCTCTTCGGGTGCGGCGCGGCGCCGGTGGATCAACTCGCCGACCAACTTCCCCAACGACCTGAATTGAAAGGCAAATTTCAAATCGCGATTTGACTGCTTGGCCACCACTTCGAAGGGGTTGGCCCCCATTTGCTGTTCCAGTCGCGCCAAATCGTTGCCGAATATCGATCTGAGCACGATTTCAAGCGTCAACTCACTGGTGTCGCTCGAAACATTGACCGGCTCGCCGCGCGCGGCTTCAGCTTCCCAGCGCTGCGCGAATTTCTCATTGACCTCGCCGATGAGCGCGCTGAATTGGTCGATCACGCGCCGATGAAATGAGGGCTGCATCATGCGCCGCTGGCGGCGCCACAACGCCCCTTCGCTGGTCATGATGCCGTTGCCCAGCAGGATCTTGACGCGATCCATGCCCTCACCCTTGGTGTAGTTGCGGTGATTGGTCAGCAATACGCGCTTGATGTCCTCGGGATGATTGATCACATAGTTGTACACGCCGCGGGCGGGCGCAAATATCCGGTAGACGTCGCCGAACCGGGCGAAGTAGTCCTGCAGGCGTGTCAGAGATTCATCGCTGCCGCCCAGATCGAAGCCCTCGCTCGGCCCGGGCGGAATTGCCGTGGTTTGCATGCCGCCATTGTAACTTAGGCATTGCGCAGCACGGAGTGCTTCCCGACAATGGCAGCCGTGCGCAAAAAACGGGAAGAGAGTGGCCTTCGCAACACCATCTACGAACAGCAGACCCGTTCCGGTCGTCGCCTGACGTTCTGGAGACTGTGGTCGTACAAATTGGCGGCGCCCATCACCGTGGCGCTGATGCGCGCGGTGATTGGCTGGTGCAAGGTCGAGCGCATCATGGGCGCCGAGCACATCACCGCCGCACTCGCGCGCTTCCCTTCGTTCATTCCGGTGTATTGGCACCAGCACCAACTGTTCTGCGCGAAATATTTATTCGACCAGCGCAGCGCAGGCGTCAAATTGGGCGTGTTGGTGAGTCCTTCCGTCGATGGCGAATTCGGCGCCATCATCGTGCGCAGTTTGGGCGGCGAGGTGATTCGCGGATCTTCGACGCACACCGGCGCACGCGCCTTGCGCGACTTCTACCAGGCGTTGGTTCATGAGGGCATATCTCCCGTCATCGCCCCCGACGGCCCGCGTGGCCCGCCTTGGAAGTTCAAGCCCGGAGCATTGCTGCTCGCTCAGCTCTCCCAAAGGCCGATTATTCCGTTGAGCTATGTTGCCTCCCGCGCCTGGAAGATCAGTTGGGATCGGTTCGTCATCCCTAAGATCGGCGCGCGCGTCGTCATTGCCGTCGGTGAACCGGTCTACGTTGCCAAAGGCTTGAGCGCGGCAGCTCTGGAAAATCTGCAAGCCGATATGGAACAGAGGCTTAGGCTATTGTTCGAAACGGCAAAGGCAGCCTTGGCCTAAAGACTCCGGCGCTGCCTGCAAGGCTATCGAGAGGTGTTTTGGCTGAAGCCCTATTAATACAATCGCTTAGCTTGTAATCCTTACAACTTATGCGAGAATCCAGAGGTATGTGCCGATCACGCTCGCGAGGAACTGTGTGACACATTCGAGTTTTGCACTGTATTGAGTGGCAAACTATTGATCTACAACTGGATCTGCAACTGTAACTATCCTGGGACCTGAAGGCGCATGGCAATAGCTCCAACCGATCCCAGACACCTCGATCTCACTGCCTCGGACATATTGTCCCCGCAGACCTGGCCGAGGCGCGGTGCGCGACCCACCGTCGGCCTTGACGTCATCTGCACCAAAATCGCGGTTGATTTTCAAACGATGACGGCGGCGACGGCCCTCGACACCATCGTCGTCAATCTGGAATTATTGCGGGAAGCGACCCGCGTCGATGCCGCCTTTCATATCGCGCTGGATGCTGAGTTGGGCCAGATCGGCGACGTGCAGGTCGCGCGCGGCATGTTGGCCACCGGCAATCCGGAACAGTTGCGCGGTCAATCCTTGGATGAGTTGCCCTGGTTGCAATCTCGGCTGGCGCCGCTGCGGGTCTCTGAGATGCGCGACACCGGCGCCCCTCGAGACGATCAAGCGGTCGACGCCGCGCGCTGGAGTCACTTGGGCGTAGGGTCGGTGCTGCTGATCGGCTATTCGATCAAGGGGCGTGCCGCGGGCCTGTTAGGGTTAGCCAATGCGCGTCCGCGCGACAATTGGGATGTGCAGTTGCACCTGCTGATGAAGCTGGTGGGCAGCAGTCTTGCCACCGGCCTTGAGCGCATCGAAATCCAGTGTCACCTGGAAGACTTGGAGGAGCGCAACGAGCTCGCCATACACAGCGCCAACGATGGACTGTGGGATTTCGACACCCTGAACAATCGCGTGTACCTCTCGCCGCGCTGGAAAGCCATGCTGGGCTACGATGAGAGCGAAGTGGGGCAGGCGCCCGACTGGCGCACCTTGGTGCACCCCGACGACATGTCGCGCGTGCAGGCCGCCATTCGCGACCACGTCGCAGGCAAGACGCCGATTTTCGAAAGCCTGCATCGCATGCGCCATGCGACCGGCGAATGGCGCTGGGTCATCAGCCGTGCCAAGGCCAAAGTCGATGACAAAGGGCGCCTGCTACGCCTGGTGGGCGTGGAGCTGGACATCACCGAGCGCAAACTCTACGAAGAGGCGCTGTTTCGCGAGAAAGAGAGCGCGCAGATCACCCTGCAGAGCATCGGCGATGGTGTCATCACCACTGATGAGAAAGGCGTCATCGACTATGTGAATCCGGTGGCCGAAGCGCTCACCGGCTGGCGGCTCGAGGACAGCCAGGGTCGCGCCATCGAGGAGATTTTCCGGGCCTTCCACGAAGAAACCTGTGAACCGCTCGAAAATCCGCTGGCAGTGGCCATCCGCCGCACCCGTTCGATCAAATCGGTGCGCCCGATGCTGCTGATCCGCCGCGACGGCAATGAAATCTACGTGGAAAGCACCGCGTCCCCCATCCGCGACGGCAGCGGCGCGGTCTCCGGCGGCGTGCTCGTGTTCCACGACGTCAGCGAGGCGCGCGAACTGAACCGCCGTTTGAGCTACCACGCCAGCCACGACGTGCTGACGGGCCTCGTGAATCGGCGCGAATTCGAAAATCGCATGGAACGCGCGCTCAAGAGCGCCAAAGCGCGTGAGACCTCCTACGCACTGTGCGTGCTCGATCTGGATCAATTCAAAATCGTCAACGACACCTGCGGTCACAGCGCAGGCGATGCGCTGCTGGGCCAGGTGGGCGCGCTGCTCAAGTCCAAGGTCCGCTGGCGCGACACCCTGGCGCGCCTGGGTGGCGATGAATTCGGCATCCTGCTGGAGAGCTGCTCGTTGGATGAGGCCATGCGCACCGCGGAGGCGCTGCGCGAGGCGGTCCGCAACTTCAAATTCACGTGGGAAGAACGCACCTTCCGCTTGGGCGCCAGCATCGGCGTCGTGCCCATCTCGGCGGACAATGCCGATGTCGCGGCGGTCTTGAGCGCCGCCGACAGCGCCTGTCAGGCAGCCAAGGAGGCGGGCCGCAATCGCGTCCATAGTTTCGAGGAAAATGACATCGACCTCATGCGCCGGCGCCGCGAGATGCAATGGGCGGCACGCATCAACAATGCGCTGGAAGAGGGCCGCTTCGAGCTGTTCAGGCAGACCATCATGCCGCTGCAGAAAACCGAAGCGGGCGCGCACTATGAGCTGCTGCTGCGCATGCGCGATGAGGCCGGCAAGATCGTGGGGCCGGATAATTTCATGACGGCCGCCGAACGCTACGGCATCACCCCGAGCATCGATCGCTGGGTCATTGAAAATGCCTTCCGATGGCTGGTATCGGAGGCCGATGAGCGCGAGAAGCTCACCATGTGCTCGATCAATCTGTCGGGTCAGAGTTTGGGAGATGATAAATTCCTGCCCTACGTCATCGATCAATTTCACCGCAGCGGCCTGGATGCCACGAAGATTTGTTTCGAGATCACGGAAACGGCGGCGATCGCCAGCTTCTCGCAGGCCAATCGCTTCATCCAGGCTCTCAAGGAATTAGGCTGCAAATTCGCGCTCGATGACTTCGGCACGGGTTTGTCATCGTTCGGATACCTGAAGCACTTCCCGGTCGATTATTTGAAGATCGACGGCAGTTTCGTCAAAGAGATCCTGCACGACCCCATCGATCGCGAGATGGTGCGTTCGATCAACGAGATCGGCCACCTGACCGGCAAGCAGACCATCGCCGAGTTCGCGGAGAACCAGGAAATCATCAACATGCTGCAAAGCCTGGGTGTCGATTACGCGCAAGGCTATGGCGTGTCGCAGCCGCAGCGGGTCTTGAAGGCCGCCAACAGCGTCTAATCGAAGCGCATCGACAGATCCACGGCTCGCACATGCTTGGTGATGCTGCCGACGGAAATGAAATCCACGCCGGTCTGTGCTATCTCGCGAATCGTCCCGATGGTGATCCCGCCCGACGCTTCGATCTTCAAGCGCCGCTTCGCGCCCGCGTTCATCGCCACGCCTTCGCGCATGGTGGGCAGCGCAAAATTATCCAGCATCGCGATGTCGGCGCCGGCGTCGATCGTCTGCTCCAACTGCGCCAGATTCTCGACCTCGACCTCGACGGGGATGGCCCCGGCGCTGTGTTTGGCCGCGGCAACGGCGAGCGCGATCGACCCGGCCGCGGCGATGTGATTTTCCTTGATTAGAATGCCGTCAAAAAGCCCCATACGATGATTGTGGCCGCCGCCGACCCTCACCGCGTATTTTTGCGCGGTTCGCAGTCCCGGAATGGTCTTGCGGGTATCGAGCAGCCGGCAGTTCGTGCCGGCCAGCAGCGCCGCGTAAGCATGGGCGGCGGTTGCCGTGCCGCTGAGCAGCTGCAGAAAATTCAGCGCGCACCGCTCCGCAGTCAGAAGCGCTCGAGCCGGACCATCGACGCTGAATAAAACCTGATCGGCGACCACGGAATCGCCTTCGGCGGCGTGCCATTCGAATGTCACGCGCGCGTCGACCTGCCTGAAACTCTCCTCGACGTAAGGGATGCCGCAGAGGATTGCCGCCTCGCGCGTGATCACGGTCGCGCGGCCGTTTTTTTCCGGGGGGATGAGCGCCGCGGTCAGGTCGCCTTCGCCGATATCTTCCGCGAGGGCTGCGGCGACTTTCCGCGCCAAATCTTTAGGAATCGGCACCGCCGGCCTGGGAGACAGGCCTCCCAGGGGAATGCTCAGACAGGCTCCCCGAGGCCCCTCAGCGGTGCCGAACTCGCCATTTAGAACGGCAGGCCGTGCGTCGGTCCGACCATGCACATCAACATCGGTATGGACAGCAGAAAGTTCGTGCGGGAGGCGTACAACGCCACCTTGCGAGCCTTCGCCTTCTCCTCATCGGTCGCCGGCACGATCCCCAATATCCTCTTCTGGTTGGGCCAGATGAGCCCCCAGACGTTGAACAGCATGATGGTGCCGAGCCACGCACCGATTCCCATGATCAGATTGGGACGGGACACCGGCGTATCGAGCAACCCTAGGGTAAATGCGCCAACGAAGCGGCCGTGCGTCTGCGACAGCAGCCAGGCACCCAGGAGCCACGTGCCCAATGCGGACCAGCGGAACCACAGCAGGGCGCGTGGCGCCACGTATTTATTGATGCCGGCGCCGCCGGGGCCCCCCTTGTCGGCCGCCGCCACGGCCATGGCAGGGGTTTGCACGGCATTGAAGTAGTACAAGAGGCCAATCCAGAATATGCCGAATATGATGTGCAGCCAGCGGGTTAGGGCAGCCACGGTGAGGGTATTGAAGTTCAGGCCGCCGTCTATCAGGGCGGCGATCGCGACCGCGAGCACGAATCCTATGATTAGAGGCCATTTGACGGTGGTTAACGGGTTCATGCGATTCCCCTCCTTCATGTTTTGCTTCGGATTCCGCCACCTTTGGGATCCTGCGGTGCGGCAGGCTGGAAGAATAGGGGACTGACCCCAATAATTCAACGATGCCCGAGTTTACCGCTCCGCCCGTGTCGCCCTGCGTCAATAACTGCACTTTGGACGCCAATGGGTACTGCAGGGGCTGTTATCGTACAATTGAGGAAATCGCCCGCTGGCAGAGGATGAGCTATCCCGAGCAGCGGGCGCTGCTGCGCACCTTGGGCGAACGAGCACGAGCGCGAACGGTCTTAAATGAATAACGTGGAGAGTGTTGATTATGGATGCAATTGAACGAATCAAAGGCCAGCTGTCGGCCGCCCCCGTGGTGCTGTACATGAAGGGCACACCCGACTTCCCGCAATGCGGCTTTTCAGCGCAGACGGTAGGTGCTTTGCGGGCCTGCAAGGCGCAGTTCGCGCACGTCAATATATTCGAAGACCCGGAAGTGCGCGAAGCGCTGAAGACCTACTCGAAGTGGCCCACCTTTCCGCAGCTCTACGTCAACGGCGAGCTGGTCGGCGGCTGCGACATCACCCTGGAGATGTACAAGAGCGGCGAATTGAAACAACTGCTGGCAGAGGCAGGCGCCGTAGCCGCCTAGGAGCTGGCGAGTCCTCAGACAGGCTCGCGAGGTTCCTGCGGGTCAACCTCAACTTCAAGCGGCCCCATGGCGGCCAGGCGTCTGCGGCCGGCATCGAAGACGCTCTGAAATTGATTGCATACGATGCAGAACAGGTCTGCCGTGCGTTCGGCGTCATAGGCGGCGGAATGTGCCGATGCGCTGTCCCATTCCAGGCCCGCAGCCAGGGTTGCGCGCATCAGCACGGTTTGGCCAAAGGCGACGCCGCCGAGCGTAGCCGTATCGAAGCTGGAGAACGGATGAAACGGGTTGCGCTTGACCTGCGCGCGCGCCACGGCCGCATTTAAAAAATTCAGATCAAAAGAGGCATTGTGGCCGACCAGCACGGCGCGCGTGCAGTCCGCGGTTCGAATGGCGGTTCGAACTTCTTTAAAAATGCGCTGCAGCGCATCTTCTTCGGGAATCCCGGGCCGCAGCGGATGATGGGGGTCGATGCCCGTCACGGCCATCGACGCGGGTTCCATATTTGCGCCGGGAAAGGGAATGACGTGGTAGCGATGAGTCTCGCCGCGCGCCAGCGTGCCGTCGCTGCGCATCTCGAGGAGCACCGCGGCAATTTCCAGCAGCGCATCGGTTTGCGAATTGAATCCGCCGGTTTCGACATCGACCACCACCGGCAGAAAGCCGCGGAAGCGCGTGGCAAAGGTAATGGGTGGAATTTGTGACATGGGTCGGGAGATACCTTCAAGGTTGGGCCAGCCGCCAAGCCACCGGCTCGCCGGCGCGATAGGGGATGAGCTCGCCTGCGCCGAACCCATAGTGTCCAGGCGCCACCCAGGGCTCCTTGAGCAGCGTCATGCTGTCGGTGTGGCGGGGCAGTCCGTAGAAATCGGCACCAAAATGACTGGCGAACGCTTCCAGCCGATCCAGGCGGCCGACCGATTCGAAGGCTTCGGCGTACAGCTCGATGGCGGCATGCGCGGTGAACATGCCGGCACATCCACAAGCGTTTTCCTTGGTGGCCTGTTCATGCGGTGCGCTATCGGTACCGAGGAAGAAGCGTGAGTTGCCGCTGGTCGCGGCCTCGAGCAGCGCTTGGCGATCTTGCTCGCGCTTCAGTATTGGCAGGCAATAGTAGTGCGGCCTGATGCCGCCCAGGAAAATCGCATTTCGATTGTGCAGCAGATGCTGCGGCGTAATGGTGGCGGCAACGCCGTCTCTCGCCCCCTTGACGAACTCCACGGCGCGCGCCGTCGTAATGTGCTCGAACACAACTTTAAGTTTAGGGAAGCGCTCGAGCAGGGGCTGAAGCACCGCATCGATGAAATGCGTTTCGCGATCGAACACATCGACGTCGGCCTGCGGTGATTCGCCGTGAATGAGCAAGCGCATGCCGATCTTTTCCATATGCGCGAGAACCCCGTAAACCTTCCGGATGTCGGTGACGCCGGCGTCCGAATGCGTGGTCGCGCCGGCCGGATAGAGTTTCACACCGTGAATGAAGCCGGCGGCGCGGGCGAGATCGATTTCCGCCGCGGTCGTCGTATTCGTGAGGTACAGAGTGAGCAGCGGCTCGAATCGGCTGCCCGCGGGCAGCGCCGACAGGATGCGCTGCCGATAGGCGCGGGCCATGTCGGTGGTGGTAACGGCGGGTTTAAGATTCGGCATGACAATCGCCCGCCCGAAGCGCTGCGCGGTGAAACCGACGACAGCTTGCAACGCCGCGCCGTCGCGCAGGTGAACGTGCCAGTCGTCCGGCCGTTGAATGCGCAATTGATTCATTGCGGTGCCCGCGGCGCCTGGGATGACGCGGGCCAGCCGCTGCGCAGCAGCTCCAGCGTGTAGCGCACGCCAAACCCCGTGATCTCCGTTGCGATGTGACCCAGACCGCCGTGCCGCGTGCCCGCGGCAAGATCCAGGTGCAGCCATGCGATGTCATTCGGCACAAATCGATTCAAGAAACGCGCCGCCAAGATGTGATCGCCCTTGCCGTCCGCGGCGCATTGCATGATATCGGCCACGGTGCTTTCCAAATCCGTGTCGAAGTCGATGTCCATGGGAAAGCACCAGACGCGTTCACCGCTGCCGGCGCCGGCGGACTCGATCAAGCCGCGCGCCTCAGGCCGATTGGTGAACGCGCCGCTGTAGCGTTCGGTGAGCGCGTGCACACAGGCACCGGTGAGCGTCGCATAGTCGATGATGGAGCGCGGCTTCTTCGCCGACGCGAGACTGAGCGCATCCGCCAGCACCATGCGGCCCTCGGCATCGGTATGAATGACTTGAATGGTGGTGCCATTCGCGGCGCGAACGATGTCCTGCGGCTTGTAGGCGCGCGGGCCGATGCGGTTTTCGGTGATGGCCAGCCAACAATCCACGGCCAGCGGCGAGCGCAGCGCATGCAGTGCATGGAGACTTCCCAATGCGACGGCGCTGCCTTCCATGTCGGTGTGCATGTCCAGCATGCCCTTGTGCGCCTTTAGATTCGTGCCGCCGGTGTCGAAGCAAATGCCCTTGCCGACCAGGCTGACGGCCGCTGCTGCGGCGCCGCGCGGCCGGTAGGATAGATAGGCGATGCCGGCATCGCGCGCGCCGTTGCCGCGAGCCACGGCGAGAAACGCGCCCGCACCCAGGCGCTTGAGCTGCGTTTCGCCATGGAATTTGAAACCCAATTTCAATCGCTGTGCGAACTGTTTGAGCAGTCGACGATACATGCCCGCATCCAAGGTGCTGGGCGGCAGGGCAGTGAGCCATCGGGCCAGATTGTTGCCGGCCGCAGTCGCCAGCGTCAGGTCCAAATCAGGCAACTTTTCGCGCCGCGCGAGGTCGATACGCAGGAGGCGCGCGCGGGTTTTAGGTTTGCTTTTGAAGGTTGCGAAGCGAAACGCGGCCGCCTCGAGCGCCGCGATGATGGTGTTGAAGGTCGCCTCGGCGGCGCCGGGTGCGCATCCCTGTTGCCAGACCAGCAGTGATTGCGGATCGCCGTCCAGCGCGCTGCGCGCGAGCTTGCCGGCGGCTTGCAGGCGCTCGAAAGTGCTGGCCTCGGCGGCCACGCACGCGACGACCAAGAGCGTCTGCGCTTGGGGACCGACGCGCAGGTGAAAGGTGTCGCCGGCTTTCCGCACTTTTCGCTCGTGCAGCGCGCGCAGCAGCGCGCCATGGGGGAGCGCATTCCAGTCGCTTTGCGACGGCGCGAGCGGCAGGAACAGCAGCGCACCGGCGTAGCGGGCGAGAGCGGCGGCGGTAATGCGCGCTTTGATTTGGCGCACGGGCACGAGGAGTTGATCGAAGGGCAAGCGAATCGGCATGTCTTAGAATCGCAAAGGAATCGCCTTGCTTGACCGTGAAAAACCAAACCCCGAAGATAGCGCAGGTAAACTTAGTGGCAGTCAGCGCAGGGTCGCTGTAACGTGCCTGCCATATTAACAGGACACGTGGGTGTGTGCATTCTATGACGCAACAATCGCCGTTCGAAGATATTGATCCCAGTGAAACGCAGGAGTGGCTGGAATCCATCGATTCGGTCATGCGGGCTCAGGGGCCGGAACGCGCGCATTTCTTGCTCGAAAAACTGGTGGACTTTACGCGCCGCTCGGGTGCGTACCTGCCTTTCAAGCCGAATACCGCCTACCTGAATACCATCTCCAAAGCGCAGGAACCGGAATATCCCGGCGATCGCTCGCTCGAACGGCGCAATGAGGCCTACATACGCTGGAACGCGCTGGCGATGGTGGTGCAGGCAAATCGCAGCAACTCCGAGTATGGCGGCCACATTGCAACTTATGCATCCGCGGCGACGCTGTATGAGGTCGGCTTCAATCATTTTTGGCGCGCGCGCAGCGCTGCGCATCCCGGCGATATGATTTTTATGCAGGGTCATTCGAGCCCCGGCATTTACGCCCGCGCGTATCTCGAGGGCCGCTTGGACGAGAGTCAGCTGCAGCGCTTTCGCCAGGAGGTGCGCGGCGGCGGCTTGTCATCCTATCCGCATCCCTGGCTGATGCCGGATTTCTGGCAATTTCCCACCGTGTCGATGGGCTTGGGTCCGATGATGGCGATTTTTCAGGCGCGGTTTTTGCGCTATCTGGAGCATCGCGGCATCGTCCCCGCTTCGGACCGCAAAGTGTGGGCCTTCTTGGGCGATGGCGAGATGGATGAGCCCGAATCGATGGGCGCGCTCACCATGCCCGTGCGCGAGAAACTCGACAATCTCATCTTCGTCATCAATTGCAACTTGCAGCGGCTCGACGGGCCGGTGCGGGGCAACGGCAAAATCATTCAAGAGCTCGAAGCGGCGTTTCTGGGGGCGGGTTGGAATGTCATCAAGGTTCTGTGGGGCGGACGCTGGGATCCGCTGCTGGAACGCGACCAAAAGGGATTCCTCAAGCGGGTCATGGAAGAGTGCGTGGATGGCGAGTACCAGAATTTCAAATCCAAGGGCGGCGCGTATACGCGTGAGCATTTCTTCGGCAAGTATCCTGAGCTCAAAGAAATGGTCGCCAACATGTCCGACGAGGAAATTTGGCACTTGAATCGCGGTGGCCATGATCCGCAAAAGGTCTTTGCTGCGTATACCTCGGCGGTCGCGCATGTGGGCGCGCCCACGGTGATCCTGGCGAAAACCGTCAAGGGTTTCGGCATGGGCAAGGCGGGCGAGGGCTTGAACTCCACTCATCAACAGAAAAAACTCACTGACGAGAATCTCAAGGAAGTCCGCGATCGCTTCAATATTCAAATCACGGACGAGGAAATCGCCGGCCTGTCATTCAGAAAGCCGGCCGAGGACAGTGAAGAGCTGAAATATCTGCAGCAGCGCCGCGCCGCCCTGGGCGGCTATGTGCCGGCGCGCAATTCATCTGCGCCGCCGCTGGTCGTACCGCCGCTCGAAGCCTTCAGCACGCTGCTCGAAGGCACGGGGGATCGCGAGATATCGACCACCATGGCGCTGGTGCGCATGATGACCACCTTGGTCAAGGACAAGAACATAGGCAAGCATATCGTGCCCATCGTTCCCGACGAGGCACGAACGTTCGGCATGGAAGGGATGTTTCGCCAGGTTGGCATTTATTCCTCGGTTGGGCAGCTCTATACGCCGCAAGATGCGGATCAGCTCATGTTTTATCGCGAGGATAAGCAGGGGCAGATCCTCGAAGAGGGCATCAATGAGGCGGGCAGCATGTGCTCGTGGATCGCCGCGGCCACATCCTATTCAAATCACGGCGTGAGCATGGTGCCCTTCTACATCTACTACTCGATGTTCGGCTTTCAGCGCGTCGGAGATTTCATCTGGGCGGCGGGCGACAGCCAGGCGCGCGGATTCTTGGTGGGCGGCACCGCCGGCCGCACGACTCTGGCCGGTGAGGGACTGCAGCATCAGGACGGGCATAGCCAGCTGGTCGCGACGACCGTGCCGAACTGTGTGGCCTACGATCCCACCTACGCCTATGAATTGGCGGTGATCGTGCAGGACGGCCTGCGGCGCATGTACCAGGATCAGGAAAGTGTCTTCTACTACATCACCTGCATGAACGAAAACTACGCGCACCCCGCGATGCCTGCAGGCGTGGCGCAGGGCATTTTGAGCGGCATGTACCTGCTGCAAATCGGCGGCCGCGGCAAGGTGCGCGTGACGCTGTTTGGTTCGGGCACGATTTTGCGTGAAGTGCTGGCGGCGGCGGAATTGCTGGAGAAAGACTATGGCGTGCCGGCCGATGTCTATTCGGTGACCAGCTTCAGCGAGCTGCGCAAGAATGCCCTCGCGATCGAGCGCTGGAACATGCTGCATTCCGGCGAGCCGCGAAAGCAAACCTACATCCAGCAGGCGCTGGCGGATCGCGAGGGCCCCTTCATTGCCGCCACCGACTACATGAAAACAGTTGCCGACCAGATCCGGCAATGGGTGCCGGGCCGGTACACGGTGCTGGGAACGGATGGTTTCGGCCGCAGCGATTCGCGCGCGGAGTTGCGCCGTTTCTTTGAGGTCGATCGGCACTACGTGGTCGTGGCCGCGCTCAAGGCGCTGTCGGATGAGGGCAAGATCGACACCCTGACGGTGAACAAGGCCATGCAAAGCTTCGGCATCGATCCGGAAAAATCCAACCCCGTGTCGGTCTAGACGGTCATGGCAAGCCCAATCGAAGTCACAGTTCCGGACATCGGCGGTTTCAAGGACGTCAGCGTCATCGACGTGCTGGTCCAGGATGGTCAGCAGATCGAAAAAGAAACGCCGTTGGTCACGATTGAAACAGAAAAGGCGGCGATGGACGTGCCGTCCCCTGTTGCCGGCAAGATCGCGCAGGTGAAGCTGAAGACGGGCGACAAAGTGTCCGAGGGCTCCTTGATCTTATTGATCGAGCCGGCGGCAGCCGCGGCGCCCGCAGACAAGCCGGCCGCGCCGGCGGCATCGGCACCCGACAAAACGGCCGAGCCCGCCGCCGCGCCGCCTCCCGGCAAAGCGTCTGCGCCGAGCGCCGCGCCGAGCGCCGCGCCAAGTGCCGCGCCAAGTGCCGCCGCAGTCCCCACGCCGGGTGCCGCGCAGTCGTCACGCGAGGATCGGCCGGCGATCGATGAAAGGGCCTTCTCCAAAGCCCACGCCAGCCCGTCGATACGCAAATTCGCGCGCGAGCTGGGTGCCGACCTGGGCAAGATCACCGGAACGGGCGTCAAGGGGCGCATCACGCAGGATGACGTCAAGGCCCACGTCAAGCGCTTAGTAACGGCGGCATCCACCGCGGCGCCCGTATCGCCGTTGCCGCGGGTGCCGGTCGTGGATTTCGCGCAGTTTGGAGCTGTCGAGGTCAAACCGCTCTCGCGAATCCAAAAGATCTCCGGGACGCGGCTGCAGGCAAGCTGGCTGAATCTGCCGCATGTGACTCAGCATGAGGATGCGGACATTACCGACCTCGAAGAAGCGCGGGCCGCTCTCAAGAGCAAGGCTTCTCAAGAGGGAGTGCGGCTCACGCCGCTGGTGTTCATCATCAAGGCCTGCATTCTGGCATTGAAGGAATTCCCACGATTCAATGCCTCGCTGGATGAGGCCGGAGAAAATCTGGTTTTCAAAAAATACTTCAATATCGGCTTTGCCGCCGACACGCCGAATGGACTGGTGGTGCCCGTCATTGCGAATGCCGATCAGCTCGATATCTATGAGACTGCGCGCACTCTGGCGTCGATGTCCGAGAAAGCCCGGGCCGGAAAATTGAAAGCCGCTGAAATGCACGGCGGTAGCTTCACGATTTCGAGCCTGGGCGGAATCGGCGGCACGTATTTTACGCCCATCATCAATGCGCCGGAGGTCGCCATCCTGGGGGTGTCCAAGACGGCTCAGAAACCGGTGTACGAGCGTGGCGCATTCGTTCCGCGCCTGATGCTGCCTTTGTCCCTGTCCTATGATCATCGCGTCATCGACGGCGCCGAAGCAGCCCGCTTCGTGGTGTTTCTCGCAAAAACGCTCGGTGACGTAAAGGCCCTGCTATGAGCGCGGTCGAAGTGCGCGTGCCGGATTTCGGCGACGCCAAAGGCGTCTCCGTTCTCGAGGTACTGGTAAAGAAGGGCGACAAAATTGCGGTTGAAGATCCGCTGATCTCGCTCGAATCCGACAAGGCGGCCATGGACGTGCCCTCGCCGGTGAGCGGCGTGATCGCATCCATCGAAATCAAAAAGGGCGACGAGGTATCCGCGGGAACGTTGATCGCGATCGTTGAATCAGACGCGACTGCATCGGTCCAGCCGGCCGCTGCTGCTGGAGCGGCGCCGCCGGCTGCCGCGAACGCCGCAACCTCTGCGCCCGCGCCGGCGAAGAGCCCAAAGAGCGCGAGCGGCCCGGTCAGCGCAGCCCCGGAAGGAGCCGTCGATTTGGTCGTGCTGGGCGCCGGTGTGGGCGGCTACACGGCAGCATTTCGCGCGGCGGATCTGGGTCTCAAAGTAACGCTGATCGAGCGTTGGCCCGTGCTGGGGGGCGTGTGCTTGAACGACGGCTGCATCCCGTCGAAGGCGCTGCTGCACGCCGCGAAAGTGATCGAAGATGCCGCCGATATGGCCGCCAACGGCATCGTCTTCGGTGCTCCGCAAATCGACCGCGATCGCCTGCGCGTATGGAAGAACAAGGTGATCACGCGATTGACGAATGGCCTGATGCTGCTGGCGAAGCAGCGCAAGGTGACTCTCATTCAAGGCGAAGCGAAATTCCTGGGACCGTACTCATTCGATGTCAAGAGCGCGCAAGGGTCGCGCCGCGTGGACTTCAAGCAATGCGTCATCGCGGCAGGGTCCGAGTCCGCCCGCTTGCCGGGGCTGCCCGATGATCCGCGCGTCATCGATTCGACCGGTGCATTGCAGTTGCCGCTTGACTGCAAGCGGCTGCTGGTGATTGGCGGCGGCATCATCGGCCTGGAAATGGCCTGCGTCTACGACGCGCTCGGTGTACAGGTCACGGTGGTGGAGTTGAGCGATGGCCTCATGCCGGGCACGGATCGCGATCTCGTGCGCCCGTTGCAGAAACGGATCGAAAAGCGCTATGAGAAAATTCTCATAAAGACCAAAGTGGCGGGACTCGAGGCGCTTCCCGAAGGGTTGCGCGCGACCTATGAGGGCCCCGATTCACCGGAACCCCAGTTGTTCGATCACGTGCTGGTTGCGGTCGGGCGCTCCGCCAACGGCAACGCCATCAATGCCGCGGTGGCGGGCGTCAAGGTCAGTGCGCGCGGCATCATTGATGTCGACAAGCAAATGCGCACCAATGTGCCGCATATCTTTGCCATCGGCGACATCGTCGGCGCGCCGATGCTGGCACACAAGGCCGCCCATCAAGCCAAAGTCGCCGCGGAAGTTGCTGCCGGACACAAGTCGTCGTTCGATGTGCGCTGCATTCCCGCCGTCGCGTACACCGATCCTGAAATCGCGTGGGCCGGCCTGACCGAGACCGACGCGAAGGCGCAGGGCATCGAGTACGGCAAGGGCATTTTCCCCTGGGCCGCGAGCGGGCGGTCCCTGGCGCTGAATCGCGACGAAGGATTCACGAAGCTGCTGTTCGACAAGGAGAGCCGCCGCGTCATCGGCGCGGGCATCGTCGGCACCAATGCCGGCGACCTGATCGCCGAAGTGGCGTTGGCGATCGAAATGGGCGCCGATGCCACCGATGTCGGTTTGACCATCCACCCCCATCCGACTCTGTCGGAGACGGTCGCGTTTGCCGCGGAAGCCTTCGACGGCACGTTGACGGATCTGTACATCCCTAAAAGATGAAGGCCGGGACATAGGCAAATGTTTCGCAACGCCGCAATTGCGATCTTTCTGATCATCGTCTTTAGCGCATCCGGCAAGGTACTTGCGGATGAGTCTTGTGTGGATTTCAAATGGGATGTGACCCAGGAGCGAGGATTATTCGCGGGAACCGCCACCCCGTTGGCGGCGGGGGCGGACCCGAAGAGTGCGCCCGTCATGCTGTTGAATCGTCTGTATGCGCTCAAGCTGATCCCTCAGGACCAGGTGACTTTTGCGGCCACGCCCGGCAAAAAGACACCGAGCGCCGGATCCAACGCGGGAGTTTTCACATTCAAACTACCGCTCAGCGGCAGCTATCGCGTGGCCATTGACATGCCGTTTTGGATCGATGTGGTGTCGAGCGGCGCGTTGATCGCCGCGAAGGATTTCCAAGGCCAGCACGGCTGCAGTGCGCCGCATAAGATCGTTGAGTTCGAGCTTGTCGGCACGCGGCCGTTCTTTCTGCAGTTGAGCAATGCGGCAGCGGACAGCGTCCGGCTGACGATCACCGCCACTCCCGCGCGCAAGCTATAGCTTGCGCCGCGGAATCAGGGCCGATCCGGCGGGGAAATCCGGCTCGCTGAAATGGCCTCCGGCGGCGCGCTTATGCATTCCTTCAAGAAAGCCGTCTTCTCGGCGCCGAGCAACTTCCTGGCTTTGGCTTCCTTGAGGCAAGCCGTGCGTTTGGCGTGCTTGGCCGCGGCATCACCGGCGGTCGCGGTGGAGGCGGGCGCGGCGGTTGCGGGCGTGGCGGTTGCGGGCGCGGCGGTTGCGGGCGCGGGTGTCTGGGATGTGGCCTGCTGAGCGGCGAACACCAAAATGCTGAGGCACAGAGCGCTCGCCGTGAATGCCGGACGCATGTTCTTTAGACCTCGATATAGACTGACCTGCCAGCAAAACAGAATAGCTTTCCAAGTCAGCCGCACCGATGAAGCGTACATGAAGCTTCGTTAACCTTTAGCTACGCCCTTGACGGCGGGCGGCCGCCAGACGATCCCGCGCGCGGGCGAGATACCGATTCTCGTCAGGGGCGATGGCATTGCGCTGTGCCAGGTATAGCTCCTCGCCCAGCGCTTCCATCAGCGCATGCTCCGCGAGGTGGGGCTCCCCATATTGCACCTGTAGTTGCCGGTGTAATTCGCGAATCCCGGGGGGCCGGTCGATGGACAGCTGCTCGCGAACCGCCAGATGCAGTCCCATATGTAAAAACGGATTGTCCGCGGCACCGGACGCGTCCGGTTCGAATGCGAGCGCGGTGTCGGGATCAGCGACGATGCCGTGGTATTCCGAGTGTGCACCGATCACATCGGCAATCAAGGCTTCGAGCGGCGTCAAGGGCGAACGGGCCAAGTGCTTGGCCCAGGTCTCCGCATAGGTGCGCCGCAATTGCTCGCGGGTGTAGTTGTCGAATACGCTCATGCGGGAGTCTTGTGAGAGTACTCGCAAAGGTCCGCGATGATACACACGGGGCACGCAGGGCGGCGCGCCTTGCAGGTATAGCGCCCATGCAAGATCAGCCAGTGATGCGCATCGCGCCGAAATTCCGGCGGCACAAACTTCATCAATTTCTCTTCCACTTCACGCACGGTCTTGCCGGGCGCAATCCGCGTGCGGTTCGCGACCCGGAAGATGTGAGTGTCCACAGCGATCGTGGCCTGCCCGAAGGCGGTATTCAAAATGACGTTGGCGGTTTTGCGTCCGACGCCCGGCAACTCTTCGAGCGCTTCTCGGGTCGCCGGTACCTCGCCGCCTTGCCGTTCCAGCAGCAATCTACACATGGCGATGATGTTCTTCGCCTTGGCGTTATAAAGGCCGATCGACCGGATGTACTTCGACAGTCCCCTTTCCCCAAGCGCCAAAATCGAGGCGGGTGTGTTTGCCGCGCGGAACAACCCGGCGGTCGCCGCATTCACGCTTTTGTCGGTTGCCTGTGCGGAGAGAATGACGGCGACCAGAAGTTCAAATGCGGAAGCGTAAGTCAATTCGGTGCGCGGTTGCGGATTCGCCGCCCGCAATCGAGCAAAGATGGCGTGCCTTTTTTGGCTGTTCACGGCTCGCCCAAGTGGCGCGCGGCGAGGGCTTTTTTTGCGGCAAGCTGCTGCTGTCTTGCCGCCGCCTGATTCAGCAACCGTGAGGTATGGGCCGCGTATCGCTCGCGATTCAGCGTCGGTTCATTCACGGCTTCGGGAGCCGCCCGCATCTCGATGCAATCAACCGGACAGGGCGGCAGGCACAGCTCACACCCGGTGCAGCGGTCGATGAGCACGGTGTGCATGAACTTCTGGGCACCGACGATCGCATCGACCGGACAGGGCGCCAAACAGCGGGCGCAGCCGATGCAGCGCGCTTCGTCGATCCACGCGACGCGCAGCGGCGTCTCGACGCCGTTGATCGGATTCAAGGGGAGCACCGGCCGCTTCAGCAGCTGTGCCAAGGCCTCAATCGTTGCGCTGCCGCCCGGCGGGCATTGATTGATCCCGGCCTCGCCGCCGGCGATCGCTGCGGCATAGGGCTTGCAGCCGCTGTAGCCGCAACGCGTGCACTGGGTCTGCGGAAGCAACGCATCGATGCGCGCCGTCATATCGGGCGCGGTCTCGGTGCTCATGTCATTTGACGCGCATGCCGGGCGTCGCTCCCGAATCCGCTGACAGTGCGAATATGTCCTTGCCCCCCGGTCCCGCGGCCAACATCATGCCCTCCGAGGTTCCGAAACGCATTTTCCGCGGCTCCAAATTGGCGACAACGACGATGAGCCGGCCCACCAGCGCCGCCGGCTCGTAAGCGGCGCGAATGCCGGCGAAAATCTCGCGCTCCCCCAGTTCACCCACATCGATTCGCAGTTTCAAAAGCTTGTCGGCGCCGGCAATCAACTCGGCCTTCAGGATTTTCGCCACCCGCAGATCGATACGTAAAAAATCATCGATCGAAATCAGATTGCCCTCGACCGACGCGGCGGCCGCCAGTGTTGCCGTGTCCGATGCGCCGGTATTCGCCACGGCCGGCGCGGAGGGCGCGGCCGCCTCCGGCTCCACCAGGCTTGCCACCGCCTTCGGATCGAGCCGCACGGCCAGCGGCTCATAGGCATTGATGGACGTGGACAGCAGCGGCTTGGCGGCAGCGGCCCAAGTCCAAACCGTCTCTTGAAAGAACGCACATGCCCGAGCGGCCATCTGGGGCAGCACCGGTTGCAGATAAATCATCAAAACGCGGAACAGATTCAAGGCCTGTGAACAGACGATCTGCACCTCGGCAACGTTGCCCGGGTTTTTCGCGAGCATCCAGGGTTTGCGTGAATCGACGTACTGATTGGCGCGGTCGGCAAGCGCCATGATTTCGCGCATGGCGCCCGCGGTGTCGCGGCCTTCGTAGCATTGCGCAATGCTTTCGCCGGCCGCGGCGAATGCGCCGAACAGCTGCTCGTCCGCCAGGCTGCCCGCCAATTTACCGGCCGAGTGCTTGGTGATGAATCCGGCGCAGCGGCTGGCGATGTTCACGAGCTTGCCGACGATTTCCGAATTCAGCCGGGTGGCGAATTCGCCCAAGTTCATGTCCATGTCGTCGATGCCCGGCCCTAATTTGGCGGCGAAATAGTAGCGCAGGTATTCCGCCGGAAAGTTCTGCAGGTACTTGCGTGCGGTGATGAAAGTGCCGCGCGACTTCGACATCTTCTGGCCATTGATGGTGAGAAATCCATGCGCATGCACGGCAGTGGGACGGCGCATTTTCGAGGCTTGCAGCACCGCCGGCCAGAACAAGGTGTGAAAATACAAAATGTCCTTGCCGATGAAGTGATGCAATTCCGCGCCCGAGTCGGGCGTGAAAAAATCATCGAACTTCAAGCCGCTGCGCGCGCACAGCTGCGTGAAACTGGCAAGATACCCGATAGGTGCGTCGAACCAGACGTAGAAATATTTTCCGGGCGCATCGGGAATTTCGAAGCCGAAGTAGGGCGCGTCGCGAGAGATGTCCCAATCCCTGAGGCCCTGTGTGAACCATTCATCAAGCTTGCGCACCACGCTTTCTTGCACCGCGCCACTGCGCACCCACGCGTGCAAGGGCTGCTCGAATGCACTGAGCTTGAAGAAATAGTGTTCCGACTCGCGCCATACGGGAGCGGTACCGCTGACCACGGAAATGGGATTCTTGAGGTCCGCCGGCGTATAGGTGGACCCGCAGTTTTCGCAGTTGTCCCCATATTGATCGGCGGTGCCGCAGACAGGGCAAATGCCTTTGACGTAGCGGTCGGGAAGAAACATGTTGGCCGATTGGTCAAACGCCTGGCGCACGCTGCGCCGGTCGATGTACCCAGCCTCCCGCACTGTGCGATACATGCGATTGCACAGCGCTTGATTCTCGGGCGAATGCGTCGAACCGAAGTTATCCATGCCGATGAGCATCTCGTCCAGATCGCGTTTATGCTCGATATTCACCTGCGCGATCAATTGCTCCGGCGTAATGCCTTCGGCTTGCGCCTTGAGCATGATTGCCGTGCCGTGCGTGTCGTCGGCACAGACGTAGTAGCACTCGTTCCCCTGAAGCTTTTGAAAGCGTACCCAGATGTCGGTTTGCACGGCCTCCAGAATGTAGCCTAAATGCAGGGGTCCATTGGCGAAAGGCAGGGCGCTGGAGACGAGAATTCGGCGTGATTTGCTCATACCGAATTATGCCATGACGCGAAACGTAGGTCGCGGCGGCGGTTGCCGCGCGAGGAAAGTCTGCAGATCGCGCCTAGGAGGCTTCGCGAAACTGTTCGAATTTGGACTTGTTGATGGACTTGATGAAGGCGTCCTTGCCGGTGATTTGCTTCGCATCGAGCAATGCTTGGATGGCGACGTCCATTAGCTTCATGCCGGTTGCGGTGCCGCTTTGCATGGCATTTTCCAATTGATCCATCTTGCCCTGGCGGATCAGATTCGCCACCGCCGGCGTATTGATGAGGATCTCGAGCGCCGCGACGCGGCCCTGCTTGTCGGGCTTGGGAATGAGCTGCTGCGAGACTACCCCGCGCAGGCTGGTCGACAACATGGTGCGCACATGCGGCTGCTTGTCGGCCGGGAATGCGTTCACCAAGCGATCGACGGTGGCCGCGGCGCCATTGGTATGCAGCGTCGCCATCACCAAAATGCCCATCTCCGCCGCGGTGACCGCAATGCTCATGGTTTCCAAGTCGCGAAGCTCGCCCACCAGAATCACGTCCGGATCCTCCCGCAAAGCGGAATTCAGAGCGGACGCGAATGATGCCGCATGCACGCCGATCTCGCGCTGGCTGATCAGGCAGTTCTTGCGCACGTGCACGAACTCGATCGGATCCTCGATGGTCAGGATGTGGCCTTTCTCGCGCGTATTGATGTCATCGATCATGGCGGCCAGCGTGGTGGATTTTCCCGATCCTGTCTTGCCGGTCACCAGAATCAAGCCGCTGTTGATCTTGCACAGGTCCATCACCGCCGCCGGCAGCTTCAGTTCCTCGGCGCTCTTGGCACTGGAAGGAATTGCCCTGAATACCGCTCCCATGCCATTGAGTTGCCGCATCACGTTGACGCGAAAGCGCGCGACGTTGGGGATGGCGTAGGCGAAATCGGTGCCGTCCTTGGCCTCGAAGCGCTCGACGGCCAGCTTCGGCATGATTTCATAGAGCGTGGTTTTGACGGTTTCGGCTGCCAGCGGCTTGTCGCTCAAAGCCTTGAGCTCGCCGTATTGGCGAACCCGCGCCGGATCCCCCGCCAAAAAATGCAGATCCGAGCCGTTTCGCTCGAGCACCTGGGTCAAGTATTGATCGATGGCCGGCACGATACGCTACGGAGGAGTTGCCGGTTCTGCGACGGGCATGCCCGACATGTCGGTCACGAAGCGCTGGAACTGGCGCTTGTCGGATGCATACGTGTAGGCATGCTCCGGATCGACTTCCTTGGCATTGATGGCCGCGAGCAAGGCTTGGTCCATGAGCTGCATCCCATATTCCTTGCCCATTTGCAGCTGGCTGGGAATCTGGTGCGTTTGGTCCGTCATGATGAGCTTGCCGATGGCCTTGGTGAGGACCATGACTTCGCACACCGCCCGCCGCGCACGCTGATCAGGCGTCTTCAGCAATATCTGCGTAATGACGGCGATCAGACTGTTGGATAGAAAGCTCTTGGTCTGCTCGCGCTCATCCGTAGGCAAGGCATCGATGATGCGATCGATGGTTTTGGTGGCGCTGGTGGTGTGCAGCGTGCCGAGCACCAGGTGCCCGGTTTCAGCGGCCGTCATCGCCATGGAAATGGTTTCGGCATCGCGCAACTCGCCGACCAGAATCACGTCCGGGTCTTCGCGCATGGCCGCGCGCACCCCTTCGGCAAACGACGGCAGATGCGTGCCCAATTCGCGTTGGATGACCTGGCTGACCTTGCTGCGGTGGACGAACTCTATCGGGTCCTCGAGGCTGATGATGTTGAGCGACCGGCTCGAATTCAGGTAGTCGATCATCGCGGCCAAGGTGGTGGTCTTGCCCGTGCCGGTGGAGCCGGTCACCAGAATCATGCCCTGGTGGTAATCGCACAGCTTCTTGGCGATCGGCGGCAGGCCGAGCTGATCCATCGTGGGCATGGTCGTGGGGATCGAGCGAAACGCGGCACCGATGCCGGTCTCTTTGCGAAACACATTGACGCGAAAGCGGCCGCCTTCGGTGGAGACATAGGAGAAGTCCAGATCGTTGCCTTCGCGCAGCACTTTGAGCTGAGATTGGGTCAGCACTTCCGTGATATAGGCCTCGAGTTCCGCATCGCCCAAGTTGCGGAACTTGATCGGCATCAAGTCCCCATGCATGCGCAGCATGGGCGGTATGCCGACAGCAAGATGCAGATCCGAGCAGCCCTGAGCCAGGCCTAACTTGAGAAACGCGTCGATTCTTGCCATAACGCGTAAGGCTACCCGTAAGCAATTGGTTTTTCGAGTCTTTGGGCCTTGATTCGCCCATAAACGTGAGCTGCGTCTAGCGCTAGAGGAATTTCTCGAGGGACAGGCGTAGCTCATCCATGCTTTGCGCCCGCTTGGCCTTGTCCAGCGACATGCATCTCATGACCAGGTTATTCAATTCCAAAGGCAAAGCCTTGTTGATTTCGATCGGTTGCCGGGCCTTGCCTTGGACATGCTGGTACATGACGGACATGTGATCGCCACGGGAGTAGGGCGGGACGCCGGCAAACATCTCGTACATGATGACGCCCAAGCTGTAAATGTCCGCCCGCTCGTCGACCTTCTTGCCCAAGATCTGTTCCGGCGCCATGTATTTCGGCGAGCCGATGACATAGCCGGTTTTGGTCAATTGCGTATCGCCCTGGCTTTGCGCCGCGGCCACGCCGAAGTCGACTATCTTGAGCAGCAGGTCGTTGTCGATCAACACGTTTGCCGGCTTCAAGTCGCGGTGCACGATGCCGGCTTGATGGGCAACCGCCATGCCGGTCGCGATGTCGATGCCGAACTTGACGGCGCGTTTCAGATCCACAGGTTTCTCGTTGATGATTTCCCCGCCCAGGGTGTGAGACGGGAAATACTCCATGGAGATCGCGTAGTTGCCTTGGATATACAAGAAATCGTAGATGCGGATGACGTTTTTGTGCGTGATCTTGCGGCTGTAGCGCAGCTCATGCACGAAGCGCTTCATCATCTCTTCATCAGAGGAGACATTCGGGTTCAAGAATTTGAGGATCAAGCGCTCCTCGACAACCGTGTCCTCCATGAGCAATACCGTGCCGAATGCGCCCTTGCCGATCTTTTCGATGAACTTGTAGCGTCCCTCGATGATGTCTCCCGGCTTCAAGGTCGCAATATCCAGCCTGGCGGCCGCTGCGGTTTCCTCGTTCTGCTTGACGACCTTCGCCAGCGCTGCGTTGTCGATGAGCAGCGTCTTGGCCGGTTCTTGCATCTTTTCCGCGCGCTGATTCGCCGCGAGTTGCTGCGTTGAAAAACGATTGTCCAGCTCCTGCAGGGCGCGTGAGATTGCCTGGTTCAAGGTTCCGTCGGAGCCGGTCGCCACGGCCTGCAATCGCACGCGTATGGTGTCGGCGCGCCGCTCGTCCGCGAGTTTTGCCACTGCCGCGATCGCCTCGACCTTGATTTCGTTTTCCGGCCGCTGCAGCAGGGGCAGCAGGCTCTCGAGGGACTTCTGATCGCCGATCTTGCCGATGGCACGGATGACCGTGGGCAGGGACTTCACCTCGCCCTGCAACATATCGATAAAGCGCGGCAGCGCCTTGCTGCTGCCGATTTCCGCCAGTGCATCGACGGCGCGCTCACTGACCCACCAATCCGGGTCCCGGGTCGCTTCGATGAGCTGCGCCACCGCGCGCTCATCCTTGGTCTGGTTGAGTATTTCGATGGCTGCGCGGCGAATGTCTTGATTCTCGTCCTTGATCAGCGCAAGCACGGCATCGACCACGCGGGGACCGCCGATCTTGCCCAGCGCATCGGCTGCGCGGGTACGCACCCACCAATCGCTGTCGGCAATCACTTCCAACAAATACTTCACGGACTTCGATGTGCCGACGACGTTCAATACTTCGACCGCGGCGCGCCGCGCGTATTCATTTTCGTCCTTGAGCACATCCACCAGGTACTTGATGGTTTCAGGATGGTTGGCCTTCACCACCACATCGACCGCCTTGTTCTGAACCTCGATTTCAGGATCGCGCAGCATCCCCACGATCAGCGGCATATCGAAGGGGCCATCCATCTTCGCCAGCGCCGATAATGCCGCGGAGCGAATGAACTTGCTGCTGTCCTTGAGCTGTGTCTGCACCGCCTGCTGTACCTTGGGCAGGTTGAAGCGGGCCAGGACATTGATGATGTGCAGCCGTGCGACCGGGTCCTTGCCCTCGATTCTCGCAACCAAGTCATCGACCGACGATTCGTCGGCGACTTCGGCGATGATCTTGAACAATCCGTTCCTTTCGCTGGCTTCTTGCGAATAGGCGGCATTCAACAGCTCGCGGACCGTGTAGCGCGCCTTTTGCGCGGAAATCACGTCGAGCAGGGCCTGTTTGGGCATCCCCTGCTTGCCTAGGGCATCCAGCAGCGCGTGCGCAGGATAATTCTTGCTCGATGACAGCGCCCACGCGATTCCCGACATCGCGCGGCCAGTGGCCTCGGACATGGTCTTTAGCAGGACTGGCAGAGTCTTAGAATCAATGAGGCGGGAAAGCACTTCGACATAGGCGGTGGTTTCGCGTTTTTCCGCCGTTGCCAGTGCATCGACAATCGCATCGATGGCATCGGGACCCAGCGCAGTCAATTTCTCCAACGCCTTTTGCGCCAGCGGGCTGCCTGGATTGCCACTGGATTTAACTTCGGCAATGAGCCGATCGGCACGGTAATTGGCGAATAGACTCATTCGGCGCCTAAGTTGAATATTCCCTGAGCATTACCCATTGTTACCTTAATTCAGGCGCCGTCCCTGGTCTTGATTCTCAGTCTTGAATTATGCCATAGGTCACGGTTTTAGCTGCCTGCGGTACAATGCCAGTTCCTTATGAATCAACCCCCTGCCGCGGAAAGCGCGATCCGCGAGAAACTCAGCGCCTATACCGATCCCTATCTTGGCCAGACTTTGGGCGAAGCGAAGGCTGTAAGGTCGCTCGCATCCGATGCGGGCCGGATATCCGTGGAACTCATTTTCGGCTTCCCCTGCGCCGACTACGGGTCCGAATTGCAGGCAGCCCTGGAGAAGCACCTTGGGCCCCTGCTGGGCGATGCCCGTTTGGAGCTGAAACTGCACGCTCAGATCGCGGCGCACGCGGTCCAGCGCACGCTTAAACCATTGGCAAACGTCAAGAATGTGGTGGCGGTCGCCTCCGGCAAGGGAGGCGTCGGAAAATCCACGACTGCGGCGAATTTAGCCCTCGCCTGGGCTGCGCAGGGCGCCAAGGTGGGCCTGTTGGATGCCGATATCTATGGCCCCAGCCAACCCCTGATGATGGGACTAAGCGGTGCCAAGCCGGTCAGCCCGGATGGCAAACACATGACACCGCTGCGGGCGCATGGTGTGGAAGTGATGTCGATCGGCTTCATGATCGACCAAGAGCAGCCCATGGCGTGGCGTGGGCCGATGGTGACTCAGGCGTTGACCCAACTGCTTGGCGACACCACCTGGGGCGATCTGGACTACCTGGTGGTCGACATGCCGCCGGGAACGGGCGACATCCAGCTCACACTGGCGCAGCGGGTTCCGGTCAGCGGGGCTGTAATCGTGACCACGCCGCAGGATATCGCCCTCTTGGATGCCCGTAAGGGCCTCAAGATGTTCGAGAAGGTCGAAGTGCGCGTGCTCGGCGTCGTGGAGAACATGAGCATGCACATTTGCAGCCAATGCGGCCACGTGGAGCATGTGTTCGGCAGCGGCGGCGGTGCGCGCATGGCGGCCCAGTACGGCGTGCAGCTGCTGGGCGAATTGCCGCTGGACATCCGCATACGCGAGGATGCCGACGGCGGTGCGCCGACCGTGGTGGCGGAACCGGATAGCGAACGCGCGCGCGCTTATTTTCTGATGGCGCGCCGTACGGCGGCGCGACTCGCCACGTTGAACAAAGATTACAGTCGGGCATTCCCCAAGATCACGGTCGAAGCAACTTAATGAGCATAAAAAGCGATCGCTGGATCAGACGCATGGCGGCTGACCACGGCATGATTGAACCCTTCTCGGCGCAGCAAGTGCGCGTCGCAAACGGCCACAAGATCGTCTCGTATGGCACCTCGAGCTATGGATACGATGTGCGTTGCGCCGATGATTTCAAGATATTCACCAACATCAATTCCACCATCGTGGATCCGAAGAGTTTTGACGAAAAGTCGTTCGTCGACTTCAAGGGCCCCGTCTGCATCATTCCGCCGAACTCCTTCGCGCTCGCCAGCACGGTGGAATACTTTCGCATTCCGCGCAGCGTTTTGACGGTGTGCCTGGGAAAGTGCGTCACCGGCGACACGCGAGTCGTTGACGCCGATACCGGCGCGTACGTGCCGATTACGGAAATGCGCTGGGGTAAGTCGACGCTGGCGCTCGATTCCTGGCGGCTCAAAGCCGCCAAAGTGTCAGCGTTCGTTCCACAAGGCAAAAAGGAGGTCTTTGAACTTCGCACTCGAGCCGGATTGCGCATTCGCGCGACCGCGAATCACCCCTTCCTCAAGCTAAAGGGATGGGTGCCGCTCGGCGATTTGCGTCCGGGCGATCGAATCGCCGCCGCTCGCGACATTCCGGTTTTTGGCAAGACTGCCATTCCCGACTGGGAGGCGAGTTTGCTGGGGTTGATGATATCGGAAGGGCAGTGCGACACGCCCGGGAACAGCCCGACCTACACAACGGCCGACCCGGCAATGGTTGATTTGTTGAAAGAATGCATGGCGGATTCGGGACTTGGAGTCGTTACATTCAAAGGGAACTACGGCTACCGCCTCGTCAATCGACAAGGCCGAGGCGGCGTACCGGAGCGCAATCGGGCGCACGCTTGGCTGAAAAAATACCAATTGAATGTTGGGGCCGGCGAGAAGTTTGTTCCGCAGTGCGTATTCACCGCACCGGAAAGCTCGGTTCGATTGTTCCTGCAATCGCTGTTTAGCGGCGACGGCAGCGTGTACAGCTCGAAAGCAGGGGTGTTTCTCGAGTACTACTCGAAATCCCGAAGACTGATCGAGGACGTGCACCATTTGTTGCTGCGATTCGGCGTGTTCTCGCTGATTCGCGAGAAAATCACAGCCATCGGAACGCGTGCTTGCAAAATCCAGATTACCGACAAAGATCAGATTCGCCGCTTTGCTGAAAAGATTGGCTTCAGTCCGGGCTCCGTGAAGCAACAGCGACTCGACCTTGAAGTGCTGCCGATGATTCGGGCTCAGCCAAGGCGAAAAAGCAACTTTGACAGCCTGCCTGCGGAGGCTTGGCCGATGATTGCCATGGCAGCTCGCGTGGGCGGCGTGCCGTTGAGTTCGCTCAATATTCATATGGCATCAAGTCAGTCGGCGTCATTCTCTGTGGCGAATAAGGTGGCGCTGGCAACGGGTGATTTGTATGTCAGTCCTCTCATCGAAGGACCGTTGTGGGATGTCGTGGAAAGCATTGAGCCTGCGGGCGAAGAAGAAGTGTTCGACATTTCCGTGCCGACGCTGCACAACTTCGTGGCCAATGACCTCATCGTGCATAATTCGACGTACGCACGCTGCTTTGCAGCGGACACTCGCGTCGCATTGGTTGATGGCACGGCGCCGACGCTCGAGGAATTGGCCAAGCGGCACGACGCCGGCGAGACCTTTTGGGGTTACAGCATCGGCGAGAACGGGCGACTGATCGTCAGCCGCTTGGATGCGCCTCGATTTATCGGTCGGGATTCACTGCTCGAAGTTGAACTCGATAACGGCGAACGCATCCGTGCGACGCCCGACCATATGTTCATGAAGCGGGACGGGCGCATGGCGGCGGCGCACACGCTTCGTCCCAACGATGCACTCATGCCGCTATATCGCGACCTGTTTCGCGGTCATGAGCACGTTTACCAGCCTGTCGATGGATATCTTGACGCCACCCACGCGCTGGCCGATGAATGGATCCGCCGGCACAAGATCTACGATGACGTCCCGCGGACGCGTCACCACCATTTGGATTTTGATCGACTGAAAGTATTCAGGCGCTTTCCGCAGGTCGCCAAGCAATTCAACGGCACGCCCGCCTATCGCAATCACAAAGTCGCGGCGGTACGTGAGATTGCCGGTGACCATGATGTGTATTGCCTGACGGTTCCAGAGGCCGGCAATTTTGCTTTGCAGAGCGGCGTGTTCGTGAAAAATTGCGGAATCATCGTCAACGTAACGCCTTTAGAACCCGAGTGGGAAGGCCACGTTACCCTGGAATTCTCCAACACCACGCCGCTGCCCGCGAAAATCTACGCCAACGAGGGCGTGGCGCAAATGCTGTTCTTCGAATCCGATGAAGTTTGCGAGACTTCGTACAAGGATCGCGGCGGCAAGTACCAAGGCCAGCGCGGCGTCACGCTGCCGAAGACTTAAGGGCGGGGCGGCGCATTGATCGGCACCAAGTGATCGACGCTCTTGATGCGCATGGAGATCTCGACTTTGCCGTCGCGGCTGCGCTCCGCCTGCACCGGCACGAATCCCAATGACGGGGCAAACCACATCCGCAGAATGCGATTGTTGCCGGTACGCTGACTGGTGACGATGACGGTGTCGATTTCTCCAATCGCCGTCCGGATCTTCGCGCTGCCTTCCTGCGTGTAGATGAATTCCTTCAGTTGATCCTTGTCGATGATCTGAAAAGTCTTGGGCAAATTGCCGTGCTTCAAGTCGAGCATCACCTCGACTTGAATGGACATGACATCCTGAGTCCCTTCCTTGAGCTTCAAATCGACCGGTTTCGTTTCCGACAGGCCGGTGGCGCGCATTTTTTCCCAGTCGAAATTGAGCTCCACCGCCGATGAACCTTCCTTGCCATGGTATTTGTCCGGGCGGACATGATCGCCGGTCATGGTCAACCAGCTTTCTTGAACGAGGTCGTCGTGGTACGCAACGCGAAAGATTCCGCGGGCGGTAATGGTCCAGGTGTACAGGTAGTGGCCGGGCTCGACGCCCTGCGTCAGTTGAATATCGCTGGTGCCGACACTGATGCCCTTCCAGTCGGCTTGATAGTGTGCGATGAAGGGCGCGATGCCCGCGTCATCGGCCTCCGAGGCGGCGCCGGCGGCTTGCGCATTGGCCGGCACGGTCGCGGCGGTCGCGGCGGATGCGGCGGATGCGGCGGATGCGGCGGATGCGGCGGATGCGGCGGATGCGGCGATGGTGAGCAGTAGCGCCGCGGTCGATGCGTTCATCACGATTTCTCCCGCTCGATGTCGGCAAGTTGCACCGGCTCGCTCAATATTCGCCCATCCAAGAGCGCTTTGCCTGCTTCGCAGCGCAATCGACCCTGGCAGAACCAATCGACGGCCAGCGGATAGATAACATGCTCCCGTGCCAGGACGCGCAGGCGTAGGGTCGCCTCTGTGTCGCCGGCTTCGACCGGTACTCGGGCCTGAATAACGCGCGGGCCGCCGTCGAGTTGCTCCGTGACGAAATGGACCGTAACGCCGTGCTCCGCCTCGCGCGCTTCGATGGCGCGCCGATGCGTATGCAGCCCCGGATACTTTGGCAGCAATGAGGGATGAATGTTCAAAATCTTTCCCGCATATCGCTCCACGAACGGTGCGGACAAGATCCGCATGAATCCGGCGAGCGCAATCAGCGATGGCGAATACTCGTCGATTGCAGCAGCCAGAGCGTTGTCGTACTCGACGCGCTCCGCGGCCTTGGCCGGGGTCAATGCTCGCGCTGCAATACGGAAGTGTCGGGCAACCTCGAGCCCTCCCGCATCGGGCCGGTCGGAAATTACCGACGCGACGGCATAGGCTGCGTCAGCCGCTTGGCTGTGCTCGATGAGCGCGCGCATATTGCTGCCGCGTCCCGAAATGAGGATGACGATCGGCTGCCGCGGCGTTTTGCTCAAGCGATGACGACGCCTCGGGTACCAGTGCGGATTTCCCCGATTACCACTGCCTCCTGGCCCGCGTCGCGCAGCACGCCGACGGCCTGCTGCGCATCGTTCGCCGATACGTGCACCGTCATGCCGATTCCGCAATTGAACACGCGATACATTTCTGCGTCCGCGATCTTTCCCTGCTGCTGTAACCAGTCGAACACCGGCTCGCGGCGCCAGGAACGGCGCTCGAGAATCGCTTCCAAGCCGTCGGGCAGCACGCGCGGAATGTTGTCGACCAGGCCGCCGCCGGTGATGTGCGACAGGCCATGCAATGAAACCTCGCCCATCAGCTTCAGCAGCGGCTTGACGTAAATCCGAGTCGGCGCCATGAGTCGATCGATCAGGCGGGCGCCCTGAAGATCGGCCAGAATGTCAGCATCCGCGACCTGCAGAATCTTGCGAATCAAGGAGAAGCCGTTGGAATGGGGTCCGGAGGAGGGCAGCCCCAACACCACGTCGCCGGCGCGCGTTTTTGAGCCGTCGATGATGGCTTCCTTCTCGACCACGCCGACACAGAAGCCCGCCAGGTCGTAGTCAGCGCCGTGATACATGCCGGGCATCTCGGCGGTCTCGCCGCCGACCAGAGCGCATCCAGCCTGGACGCACCCCTCGACGATGCCGGCGATGACGCGCTCGGCGACATCGACGTCGAGTTTGCCGCTGGCAAAATAATCCAAAAAGAACAGCGGCTCGGCGCCTTGCACGACCACGTCATTGGCGCACATGGCAACCAAATCGATGCCCACGCCGTCGTGGCGGTGCGTGTCGATCGCCAGGCGCAGTTTGGTGCCGACCCCGTCGGTTCCCGATACCAGTACCGGCTTGCGATACCGGTCCAAGGGCACCTCGACCAGAGCGCCAAAGCCGCCGATCCCGCCCAGCACTTCCGGACGCATCGAGCGCTTTACCCGCGGTTTGATTCGCTCGACAAGCTCGTCGCCGGCGTCGATATCGACCCCGGCGTCGCGATAGGTTACCGGCGCTCGCTCAATCATCTGACGGATCCTTCATGTAGGACGTGGGCCAACGCGGTTGGCTATCGAAGCTGTGGTATTTTACAACACCATGGCACAGTACTTACGGCGCTTTTCGAAGCGACATTTGCGGTCCGCCACCCTGTTGTGGGCGTGCGTAGCCGGACTTTGCTTCGGCGAAGCGGCATTTTCGCTCACGCGTGCGGAAATGTATCAGGCGACGGCGGCCGTTTCGGACCGATCCGAAGCGGCCCAGACCGCGGCTTTCCAGAACGCGATGCGGACGGTCTTGATTCGCGTCACCGGCCGGCGCTCGGCGGATGAGGATCCCGCCTTGGGTCCATTGCTCACCAATGCGCGGCGCTACGTGCAGCAGTACCGTGCCGCGCCTGACAGTCAGTTGTGGGTGGCATTTGACGGGCCCGCCATCGAGCGTTGGCTCGCGCAGAACGGCCAGCCCCTGTGGGGCCACGAGCGCCCGACGACCTTGGTGTTATTGGCGGTGCAAACGGGTGCGCAAAGCGGCAGCGTGATTGCAACGGAAGACAGTTCCGAATTGAAGGCCGCCATAGACGCCGCGGCGGTTGCGCGCGGACTGCCGCTGGTTTGGCCGAGCGGCGCGGAGCTGCAGAAATATCACATCGATTTTGCCACCGTGAATAACGGCTCGCCTTCCGCCTTCGCGGACATTGGCCGGCGCATGGGCAGCGATGGAATATTGCTTGGACGCGCCGGCGGCGCCGGCGCGAACGCCAATATTCGTTGGACCCATTTGTTTCAGGATCGCAGCAGCGAGTACTCCGGTACGTTGGAGGGCGTGAATCGCGCCGCCGATTTATATGCGGGACTGTTCGCCGCCAGCGGCAGTCTCGTGCCCGTCGACATCGAGGTCATCGGCGTCAATGATCTTCGCGACTATGCGGGCCTCGAAAATTATCTCGAATCGCTGACCTTTATCTCGCATGTGAGCGTGGAGTCCTTGGCGGGAGATACCGTCAGATTCCGCTTGGCGACCCGCGGCGGGGGCGACTCGCTGCAGCGTGCACTGACGTTGAATGGGCGTTTGCAGCCGGTTGCCGCCGGCGAGGCTGGAATTCAGCGCTTCCAACTGCGTCACTAGCGTTGCAGCCGGCTCTTAAGGTCCGTGCGTCACATCCCGAACATCATCAGCGCGATCAGAATTCTATTGGTCGTGCCGATTGTCATGGCCCTCACGGAAGAACGGCTGGCGCTGGCGATCCTGCTGTTCGGCGTTGCCGCGGTGTCGGACGCCGTTGATGGCTATCTCGCCAGGCGATTCGGCTGGCAGAGCGAACTCGGTGGCATACTGGATCCCATCGCCGACAAGCTGCTGCTCGCGGCGGCTTTTGTCATTTTGAGCTTTCTCAAGCTCGTGCCGCTGTGGCTCATGGCGGCGGCAGTGGGGCGTGATGTGATCATCGTGTTTGGCGCCGCCGCTTACCGCATCTTCATCGGGCGCTTGACGGCGCATCCTTCCCTGATCAGCAAGATCAATACGCTGTGTCAAGGCGCATTTATCGTGGCGGTCTTGAGCCGCGCTAAATTTTCGCTGCCGCCTGAGTGGCTGATCACCTGGCTCGGCGCACTGGTGTTGGCCACGGTGGCCGTGAGCGGCCTTGATTACGTGCTGGTTTACGGCAAGCGGGCTGCGGCGGCATGAAGCAACTCGCGCTCGGCGTGCGGCTTCGCGCCGAGGCGGTGTTCGCGAGTTTCGCGCCGGGCCGGAATTCGGAAGTCTTGACGGCGCTGCGCTCGGCGAATGCCACGCCCATGTGGCTTTGGGGCGCGCACGGCAGCGGTAAAACCCACTTGCTGCAGGCTGTCTGCGCGGCCGCGGGCGACACCGCCGCTTATTTTCCGTTGGACAGATCGCTTGCGTTGCCGCCCGATGCACTGACGGGTTTCGAGCGCAGTCACGTGCTGTGCATCGATGACGTCGATGGCATCGCGGGCGATCAGGCCTGGGAGCAAGCGCTGTTTCGGCTCTTCAATGAAGCCTCTGAATTGCGCACTCGCTTGATATTCGCAGCGGCGGTTGCCCCGCGCCAAGCCGCCTGGGTGCTGGAAGACTGGCGCTCCAGGGCCGCCTCGAGCGTCGTGTACCAGCTTCGGGAACTCGACGATCAGGGCCGCATCGAGGCGTTGCGCCTGCGCGCGGCCCAGCGCGGGTTGCAACTGCCCTACGAAACGTCGGAGTACCTGCTGAAACGAATGCCGCGCGACCTGCCTTCGCTATTTCAGATCCTCGATGCGCTCGATGAGGCCTCGATGGTCGAACAGCGCCGGCTCACCATTCCCTTTATTCGCGATGAACTCGAGAAGCACGCAAGAACAAAATCATAGCGCAGAACCAGGCGAACACCAGCAGCAGGCTCAGCGCCGCCACCCAGCGTGCCCGCGGGTTCACCAACAGTTCGGTGACGGCAAAGGCCAGGTAGGGAATGGCAAATAGAGTTGCCCAGGCGTAGGTGTAGCGGCTGCCGCGCAGCAAGCCTCGCAGCGGCGCCAGCAGCGGCAAAACAGCAATCACACAAATCGGCCAGGGATAGCCGACGAGTATCCACGCCAACAGGCTCGAGGTCAGAGCGAGCCAAAGCCAGATGGTCAGCGCGCGCGCAGCCGATTCGGCGTTCATCCGCGCGTTGCGAGCTGAGCCGCGAGCGCCGCGACCCGCGTTCCCAATGCGCGCGCCAAGGCGCTCTCGTGCTCGGAGAGTTCGCCATGTTGAGTGAGAGCGGCCACGTGACTCGCGCCATAGGGCGTCCCGCCGCTGCGAGTGTCCGTCAGGCCCGGCTCCGTGTACGGCAGGCCCACCAAGTACATGCCGTGGTGAAGCAGCGGGACCATCATCGACAGCAGCGTCGACTCCTGGCCGCCATGAAGTGTTTGGGTCGAGGTGAAAACGCCGGCGGGCTTGCCCACCAGAGCGCCGGATATCCAGAGTGCGCTGGTGCCGTCCAAGAAAAACTTGACCGGCGCCGCCATATTTCCAAAGCGGGTGGGACTGCCGAGAATCAATGCGCAGCATTCGATGAGATCTTCATGCGTGGCGTACGGCGGTCCCTCGTCCGGGACGGGCGGGTCGAGCCTTTGCGTGGTGGCGGTGACCGGCGCTACGGTGCGCAAGCGTGCCTGCATCTTAGGGACCGCTTCGACGCCGCGGCAAATTTGCCGCGCCAGAGCGGCGGTGCTCCCTTGGCGCGAATAATACAGAACCAGTACTTCGTTCATCGATGCTCTTCCGTGGAATCACGCAGGATTGCGTGCGCGTGCTGCGCCGGCGCAACGCATTAAGTCACGCCCGCCGGCCATTGTATAACGGCAACTTGTTTGACGGCCTTGGCTGCTATTGCTAGTGTCGCTGCATTCTATGTCGCGGTTCATTCTTGTCCTGGTCGGTGTCGCCTGTCTGCTCGGCTGCAGAACTGCGCCGCCAGTACAGGAAATGAGCGACGCTCGCCAGGCGATTGTCGCAGCTGCGGCGGCGGGTGCGACCCGAGGCAGTTCCCCCGAATTCGATGCGGCGCAGGCGGCGATTGCAAGAGCAGAGGCGCACTTGCAGGCACAGGAGTACGGCCGCGCTCGACTGGCGGCACAGCAAGCCAAACACCATGCGGCGGTGGCGCTCGCCAACGCCCAGCACGCTGAAGCGCCGGTCGCCGTCCCTCACTAGCGGCCGCACATGTCGATGGATGAGGTGGTCCGGCGTTTTCTGGTGATGGGAAAGGTACAGGGCGTCTATTTTCGTCACAGCGCGCGCCTCGAGGCCAAACGATTAGGGGTGCGTGGCCTGGCCCGAAACCTGCCCGATGGATCGGTGGAAGTGCTGGCGCAAGGCAGTCGATCCTCGGTGGATGCACTGCGTCGGTGGCTGCATCGCGGGCCTGCGCACGCGCGGGTCGAGACGGTGAGCGAGTTCGATGCGGCCGAGCACGACCGCGGGGAAATACCCGCGGAATTCGAGGTTTTCTAGAAGCGCCAGGCGCGCTCCCAGCGCTGCATGACGAGGGCGGGATACTTGTTTCGGCCCACGCTGCCGTTGTAGCGGGCGAGCGCCCGCGACCAATTGCGATTCTCCATGCGCAGGTAGTAGCGCAGGATCTCGCACCCCATGCGGATGTTCGGCGCGGCTTTGACCAGCTGATTCTGCACCCCCAACTCTCGCGGCCAAAACGGCATCACTTGCATGAGACCCACGGCGCCGGCCGGCGAGACTGCCCAGCGATCAAAACGGCTCTCCACCTCCATCAGCGCCAACACCAGGTCCGGTGGGATTTGCAGCGTGGGATCCCGCTTTGCCTCGCAGTACACGTGATTCAAGATCTCAATCCGCGCTTCGTGGGTCGGCACGAACTGCGCGAGGCGCGGTTCCATGGACTTGTACCAAACCTCGGATTCGTACCTGTCGGTGAAGCAATCCGAACTGCCGATGATTTTTTGCAGCAGCTGCTTCAATTCCGGATCGCGCTGCTGATCCGCCCGCGCACCCGTGCTCAAGGCCATTGAGACGATCAGCGCGACCAGCACCGCCAGGGCATACCGCATAGGGCAATCTTAGCCATTTAACTTATGTCGAATATAGCCTACCGGATCGGCTGCCGGAATTTCCGTCGATTCGGTCTCGCGCCGGTGACGATACTCGAGTTTTCCGGCGGCCAACGTGCGCTCTCCGATCACGATACGGTGAGGAATTCCCAAAAGCTCGGAATCGGCGAATTTCACGCCGGGCCGCGCGTCGCGATCATCGAGCAAGACATCGATGCCTGCGGCGTTGAAATCCCGGTACAGCGCGTCTGCCGTCTCCTGTACCCGCGCTGACTTTTGATAATTGATCGGCACCAATATCACTTGGAAAGGCGCAAGCGCCTCCGGCCATATGATCCCGTTGGCATCGTGATTCTGCTCGATTGCAGCGGCGACCACCCGCGTGACACCTATGCCATAGCAGCCCATGAACATCGTCAGTGCGTTGCCTTGTTCGTCCAGCACGCTGGCATTCATGGCTGCGCTGTAGAGCTGCCCGAGCTGAAATATGTGGCCCACCTCGATGCCGCGGGCGATCTTGAGGGTTCCGCGTCCGCTCGGGCTGGGATCGCCGGTTTGAGCGTTGCGGATGTCAACCGATTGAGGATCGGCGAGGTCTCGGCCCCAGTTCACGCCGCGATAGTGCATGTCCTTTTCGTTCGCGCCGCACACGAAATCGGCCAGGTGAGCCGCGGCATGGTCCACATAGACCTTGCCCGGAAAGCCAATGGGCCCGATGAAACCCGGTTCCGCGCCGCTCGCCGCCCGGATGCGTTCGGCGCCGGCCATTCTCAACGGCTTCGCAACGCCGTCCAGTTTCTGGGATTTCACGGCGTTGAGTTCGTGATCGCCGCGAATGACCAGAGCGACCACATCGCCGGCGCTGCCATCCACCAACAAGGTCTTGACGCATTGCGCGGGATTCACGCCAAGAAGGGCGCTGACGTCCGCAATGGTGCGGGCGTTCGGCGTGGCTACTTTGGTCAGCGGCTGCGCTGCCGGCGCGCGGGGCGTGGCCGCGCCCAAGGTGGCGGCGGTTTCCAGATTGGACGCGTAACCGTCGCCGTCGGAGATCACGATGGCGTCCTCGCCCGAGTCGGCCAAGACGTGAAATTCCTGCGAGGTGTCGCCGCCGATGCTGCCGCCATCGGCCTGCACGGCCCTGAATTTGAGCCCCATTCTGCTAAAGATACGCGTGTACGCGTCGTACATGAGCCGATACCCTTCGGCAAGGCTCGGTTCATCCGTGTGAAATGAGTACGCGTCCTTCATGATGAACTCACGCGCGCGCATGACGCCGAACCGCGGGCGAATCTCATCGCGGAACTTGAATTGAATTTGATAGAAATTGACCGGCAGCTGCTTGTAGCTGCGCAGTTCGCGCCGTGCAATGTCCGTGATGACTTCCTCGTGAGTCGGTCCATAGACGAATTCACGCTCGTGGCGATCCTTGAAGCGCAACAGCTCCGGGCCGTACTTGCTCCAGCGGCCCGACTCCACCCATAGTTCGGCAGGCTGGACGGTGGGCATGCACAGCTCCAAAGCACCGGCGCGGTTCATTTCTTCGCGCACGATCTGCTCCACCTTTTTCAAGGTCCGAAGCCCCATGGGCAACCAGACGTACAAACCGGCCGCCAGGCGCCGAATGAGCCCGGCGCGCAGCATCAGTTGATGGCTGACGACCTCGGCATCGCCGGGCACCTCTTTGAGGGTCGAAATCGGGTATTGGGATAAGCGCATGGCCGCATATCTTACATCAGCCCCCCTGGTATTATGGTCACCAATGAGCGACGTCGACGACTCTCCAGCACGGCCGCGCGGAGTTTACTGGCTCCCCAACCTCCTCACGACCGGCGCGCTTTTCGCAGGTTTTTACGCCATTGTGGCGGCCATCGACTTGAGGTTCGAATACGCAGGCATCGCGGTATTCGTGGCGGGTGTGTTCGACATGTTTGACGGGCGCGTGGCGCGCTGGACCAACACCGCCAGTGCGTTCGGCAAGGAATACGACAGCCTCTCGGACATGGTGTCCTTCGGTGTTGCCCCGGCCATCGTCACGTATCAATGGGGCGTAGCGCGCATTGCCGAGTACGGACCGCTATGGCACCGCGTCGGCTGGTTGGTGTGTTTTTTCTACGCAGCCGCAGCGGCGCTGCGTTTGGCGCGGTTCAACGCTCGCGCGGCCACGCAGGACAAGCATTACTTCGAGGGCCTGCCCAGTCCTTCAGCCGCTGCCATCGTCGCGGCCCTGGTATGGCTTGCCAGTGATCAAATCAACATCGGCTTGCCGGGATTGATTTTAGCGTTCCTGGTTACTGCAACCGCCGGCGCGCTCATGATCAGCCGCTTCGCCTTCAACAGCTTCAAGTACGTCAACCCGGGCGGGCGGGTGCGATTCACGTACATCGTGTTCGTGCCGCTGGCCTTCGTGCTCATCTTTCTGCACCCGGCCATCACGCTGCTGATCATTTTCGGCCTGTACGCCCTTTCCGCCCCTTCTGTTTGGGCCTACCGCAAACTGCGGCGGCGAAGCCGTCCCGTTGCCCCGACACATGAATAGCGAGCTGCGCCAAGAATACCTCGCCGCTCTGGGACTGAAGTCCTGGACGCTGCGCGCCGCAGCGCCCGGCTCTTCGCCCGCGACGGAAGTCTTCGCGGCCGCGGAAGTCCTCACTGCGCCGCCTGTCGCCGCGCCGCAAGTCCTCACCGCGCCGCCGGCACGCGAGGCCGGCGTGGATTGGCCTGAGCTGCGCGCGCGCGTGGCCGCCTGCACTCGCTGCGGCTTGAGCGCGACGCGCACGCAGACGGTATTCGGCGTGGGTAACCTGCACGCTGACTGGCTCATCGTCGGTGAGGCGCCCGGAGCCGACGAGGATCGCAAGGGCGAGCCCTTTGTAGGACGGGCTGGGCAGCTCCTGAATTCCATGCTGCGTGCGGTGGGACTGGCGCGCGAGCAGGTGTACATTGCCAACGTTTTGAAATGCCGGCCTCCCGGCAATCGCGACCCGAGCCCGGCCGAAGCCACGGAATGTCTGCCTTATCTGGAACGTCAGATCGCGCTGTTGAAACCCAAGATCATGCTGGCCGTCGGGCGAATCGCCGCGCAAAACCTGCTTCACACCGACAAGACGCTGGGCAGCTTGCGCCAGCAGGTGCATCGCTTCGGAGCCTCTTCCGTGCCTCTGATCGTCACCTATCACCCGGGATATCTCTTGCGCACGCCGGCGGATAAGCGCAAGACCTGGGAGGATTTGAAATTCGCGCGCGAGGTGTGCTCCCGTGTCTAGCGTCAAGCTGGACGTCCAGTTCGCGCGGGTCGATATCAGACCCATGAACGAACTCGACATCCCGGTCATCGCAGCCATTGAAAAGTCGGCGTATCAGTTCCCGTGGAGCGAAGGGATTTTCCGCGACTGTCTGCGAGTCGGTTATGTATGCCGCGTCATCGATGTGGCCGGTGACCTGGGCGGCTACGGAATCATGTCGGTGGGAGCGGGCGAGGCGCACATTTTGAATGTGTGCATTCGAGATGAATATCGTTCGCGCGGTTTTGCCCGCAAAGTATTGTTGTACTTGCTCGAGCGCGCGCGTACTGCCGGCATGAGCGAGGCGTTTCTGGAGGTCAGACCCTCAAACGTCGCTGCGGCCCGCCTGTATCATTCCTTGGGCTTCGAACAAGTGGGCATCCGGCGCGGATACTACCAAGCGACGGGCGGGCGCGAAGATGCCGCGGTGCTGCGCCGTCTGTTGACGCCGCACCAGAAATAACAGGTCCGACGATCCGCTATCGAAAGGGATTGAGGATCACCACCCCCTCGACCTCGCGTCCGTGGGCCATATCTTCGGAATAAAGCTCGCGACACCCGAGGGCGCCGGCAGCTGCAATAATGGCGCTGTCCCAATACGAAAACCCATGATTCGCTTTGATTTCCAACGCACGCGTCAGTACGGATACGTTGATGTCTTGTACCGCAAACCTTAGCCATGTTGCGATGAGGGCGGCGGCGATGTCATGCGCAAGCGGATCGGAGCGCGTCGGTCTTGTCGCCTGCACGTAGAACTCTTGCAGGACTTGTACCGACACCGCTCCGCTGTCCCGATCGATGAGCGCGATCGCGCGCTCCCGCTTGGATGCTTCAGCCGGATCGCGGCTGATTGAGTACAGGAGGACGTTGGTATCGAGGAAGTGCCGCGTGCTCATGCCCTGCGGTCGTATAATTCGTTGCGCGATATTCGGTCGCGAGCACTAAACTTCTTGATTTGCTCGCGAAGTACGCGCTCCTGTTTCTTGAGGCGATCAGTTTCGCTTTCACCCGAACCCAGTTGTTTTAGAAATCCCTTCACCAGGGCCGACAGCGAAGTATCCCGCTCTGCGGCGACCATGCGGGCGCGACGGTAGGTTTCGTCATCCAGTGATACTGTGACATTCTTCATGTTTTCACAGTAGCATTGAGTACTCCTCGAGTCAAGGTGGGACAGTTCTAGGTTATAGTGTATTTACAGGTACTTAAGCGGGAAAACCGGCTCCAACGAGAGCCGGAAAGCGCCAAATAGCCGGTACCTTCCAGCAATTGGTATTTAGCAATGTGTGCCCACAATCGTGTGCGCACTCGAGGACTTTGATCGTGGACGTAGAGGACATTGCCGCGGAAATCAGCAGAAGAAGAACTTTTGCCATCATCTCCCACCCGGACGCGGGCAAGACCACGCTCACCGAGAAACTGCTGCTGTTCGGCGGCGCCATTCAGATGGCAGGCACCGTCAAGGGCCGCAAGGCCACGCGTCACGCCACGTCCGACTGGATGCGGCTGGAACAGCAACGCGGCATTTCCGTCACGTCCTCGGTGATGCAATTCCCGTTCGACGATTGCATCGTTAATTTGTTGGATACGCCCGGTCACGAGGACTTCTCCGAGGACACGTATCGAACGCTGACCGCCGTGGACTCGGCCTTGATGGTCATCGACTGCGCCAAGGGTGTCGAGGAACGCACCATCAAGCTCATGGACGTATGCCGGCTGCGCGACACACCCATCATGACCTTCGTGAACAAGTTGGACCGCGACGGCCGGGCGCCGATCGACCTGCTGGATGAGATCGAGAGCGTCCTGAAGATCCAATGCGCGCCGATCACCTGGCCGATCGGCATGGGGCGCGATCTGCTCGGCGTCTACCATTTGATCGAAGATGCGATTTATGTGTACGTGCCCGTGGAGAAAGGGCGTGTCGGCACCCATGAAACCATCGTCGGCATCGCGAGCGATGAGGCGCGGGAGTTTCTCGGCGACCGCTACGAAAAATTCCTCGAGGAGGTTGACCTGGTGCGCGGCGCGAGTCCGCAATTCGATTTGCAGCGCTACCTCGCAGCGAAACAGACCCCGGTTTTCTTCGGCTCGGCGGTCAATAATTTCGGCGTGAGGGAACTGCTCAAGTCGTTTGTCGCGCACTCGCCGTCGCCGCAGCCACGCCCGACTCTGCAGCGCCCCGTCAATGCGGATGAACCCAAGCTCACCGGCTTTGTATTCAAGATCCAGGCCAATATGGACCCGGGGCACCGCGATAGGATCGCATTCATGCGCCTCTGTTCCGGACGCTATGCGCGCGGTATGCGATTGCATCATGTGCGGCTCGACAAGGACGTGCGCATCGCGGATGCGCTGACCTTTCTGGCTGCCGATCGCAGCCAGGCCGAGGAGGCGTACGCCGGCGACATCATCGGCCTGCATAATCACGGCACCATCAACATCGGCGATACGTTCAGCGAGGGTGAAAACCTCACCTTTACGGGCGTCCCGAATTTTGCGCCGGAGATATTCAGGCGCGCCGTGCTCAAAGATCCGCTGCGCATGAAGGCCTTGCAGAAGGGTCTGTCGCAGTTGTGCGAGGAAGGCGCGACCCAGTTGTTCAAGCCGCTGCGCAATAATGACCTGATTCTCGGCGCCATCGGCCAGCTGCAATTCGAGGTCGTGGCATTTCGCCTGCAGGACGAATACAGCGTGCAATGCGTGTTCGAACCGATCAACGTGGCCGTGGCGCGTTGGGCGAGCACCAAGGATGAGAAACGACTGGCGGAATTTCGGACCAAGGCATACGACAACCTCGCGATCGATCACGCCGGAGAACTGGTGTATCTCGCACCGACCCGCGTGAACCTTGGGCTCACCGAAGAGCGCTGGCCGGACATCAAGTTCTTGAAGACGCGCGAAAACCTTGCGGCCTGAGCTGATTCACCGCATCGACGCTGCCTTGGGTCTGAAGGCGCGCACGCCCGCTTGGAACTGACCCAAGGTGATGCGCGCCGACGGTGCCGCGTAGCGCAACGCGGAATAGTGGCGGCACAACGCCATTACCGTGTCCGCAAGATCGGGGCGCTGCTGCGCGACCCGCATCGCATAAGCCTCCGCGCCCTCGTGGACCTTGCGAGCGATTCCTGCTGCGGCGAGTTTGGCGCATAGCCGCGCGTAAGTACGGGCTGTGACATCCTTGGATGGCGGTGCCAGTCCGCGGTGAATCTGCCAGGTGAGCCAGGCAAATGCCAGCGCCATGGCAGCGCCCAGGACCATCACGAGCTTCTGCCCGTCCGGTTCCGGAATCTTGAGCATCTCGAGCAACTTGCGCTGTGAGTCCTGATCGAAATCCAAGATACGCTCGCGCCAGATTTCGCGCAGAAGATCGAGGCGCAGCCGCGTACCCGCGAACCAAGGGGTCTTTCTTTGCCAACGACTGGCCAACGTGTCGTCGGCGTTTACGGCGTCTGCCAGGCCGCTCTCCACGCGTTCGGGCGCGATCGCTGCGGTGGGATCGATGCGCGTCCAGCCGCCTCCGTCGATCCACACCTCAGTCCATGCGTGGGCGTCGCTTTGCCTCAAGATCCAATAGTTCCCGTATGGATTGAGCGTTCCGCCCTGATATCCGGTGACCACGCGTGCAGGAATGCCCGCGGCGCGCATCAGCGCTGCGAAGGCAGATGCGTAGTGCCCGCAGAATCCGCGTTTGGTGTCGAACAGGAATTCATCCACCGAGTTGTCGGAGAGCTTCGGCGGGGTGAGGGTGTAGTAGAACGGCTGCTGCCGGAACATGCCGAGCACGGCGCTGACCAGTTCCATATCGTCGGGGTGCGCGCTGCGCATCTCCCGCGCCAGTTGCTGCGTGCGCGGGTTTCGGCCTTGCGGCTGCTGCAATTCGCGCATGCGCGTTCTTGCCGTCAGAGGTTGCGAATACTGAACGTGGGTATGGGAAGTACCGACCACATCGACGGGCCGCGACAGCGGTTCGGGCTCCATCAAGGTATAGTCGTTGGCGAGCTCCGCGTTTGGCTGATTCCAGCTGGAAGGCCAATCAAGCATGAACAGCCAGCGATGTTGATGCGGCTCCATCATCACCGTGTAGCGATACGCAGGACCCTGCGGCTCGAGCGGCGGCGGTGCGCCACCTCTGCCGGAGGTCGATCGCGTCCAGGTGTGGCCATCGAAGTAGTCCAACACCGGACCGCGCCAATAGCGCTCCTGGGACGGCGGCGCAGCGGAGTCAAAACGCGCGCGGAAGGCGATCTCATCCGACAAGGCCAATTGGCTGATGTCGCCGGGACTCATGGTGTCGCTCAAGCCCGAGGCGGCGGTTTTCGAGTCATTGGGAATCTGCCACAGCGGCGCTGCGAATCGCGGGAACAACAGCCAGAATACCAGTGCCAGGGGCAACGCCTGGGCCAGCACACGGCCGCCGAAGCGCAGGCTGCGGCGCCACCCTGGCGCCGGTCCGCTGCTGGTGGCCCGCAGCAGGGTCGCGGTGGTGAGCCAGCAGACGCCGATCAGATAGACCAGCAACCAGAAAGAGTCGCCTTGCAACAGCGCGGCGAGGCTCACGAAATAAATGATCAACGTGATGATGTAGATGTCGCGCTGAGTTTTCGTCTCCAATAATTTCAAACCCGCGGTCACGCTGAGCAGCGCCGTGCCGGCAACCAAGCCGTTGAAGGTATGGAAACGCAGAAACAACAGTGGCATGACCAGAGCGGCGAAGACGATCAGAACGCCGCGCGGCGGTGCGCTGCGGCCGCTGCGCGCCAACCACAAGCGAATGAGGCCGCAGACGACGATGATGGCGAGCACCCAGAGCGGCAACGTGGTGACATGCGCCAGCAAGGCCAGCGCGAGGCAGCCCGAAATGCCCAGCAGTTGTTCGTAGGAGACGCGTTCGCTGATCACAGGACAGGCTCTTCTGATTCGCCGGCGCCGAAGGCGGCGAGCGCCCGCAAGCACGCGAAGCGGTGGGCCGCACCGCCGGACGGAGCAATCTCCCGGCCGGGAATGCGCAGCCCGTAGGGCCGCTGCGCGCTATCGCTTTCCAAAACCCAGAGACACAGCTGCGAAAGCCGTGCCTCCAGGTCCATGCCTTCGAGGGCAGACCATTCCAGCCATTCAGGTTGCGCCGCCAAACTCGAATAGTTGCGCACGGCAGCCTCGCCGCCGCGCGCCAGCACCTTCCAAGCCATGTGCTTCAACGGGACTCCGGGCTCGTAGGCACGCAATCCCGAAAAATCCTCGTCGCCCCGCGCCTCGGAGTGTGTGCCGGTGCCCTTGGCTCCCGCCGAGGGCAAGGTCTTGGTTCCGGCGGGCGAGGGCGCGACGTAAATTGTGATCAGCCCCTGGACGTAGGTCCACGCATAGAACCAACCGAAGGGATAGCGGGTGCGCAGCTCGAACTGATTGACGCGCGTCACGCCGCGCTGCGCCACGGGGGCGATCACCTCGATGGTGCCACTCTCTTGTGCCGCAACGTTCCCCATCCCGGCGGCCGACAAGCAGCGCACTTCGATGTCGCGCCGGTCCAGATTGGAGCCGTTGCGCAGCTCGAACTCGAATGTTGCTTCGCGCCCGGCGAACGCATCGACCTCCGGCGTCACATCCACCGACAGGCGCTGCAAATTGCGATTGCAGTGATGCATGATGACGACCGCCATGCTGGACATCAGGAACGCGAACCCCAGCGCGAGATTGCTGTTGTAGTTCAGGCCCGCGATCATCATTGCGCCGAGAATCACCCCCAGCATCACGCCGAAACGCGTCGGCAGAAGGTAAATGCGTCGCCGGCTGATGTTGATCGGCAAGCTGTCGCGGCCGTGGCGGCGCATGGCCCAGGCCCGCAATCGATTGGTCGCTGCCTGGCGCAGGCTGCTCAAGAGTTGATCCTTGGGGCGTTAAGGAACCGGCACGGCCTCGAGCAGCCGGGTCACAGCAACTGCGTCGCTGCCGCGCTGGCGAACGCGATGTTCCACCACAGCCGGGAATATCGCTTGCACGTGTTCAGGTATGACCGCATTGCGTCCCAAGATCAAGGCCCAGGCGCGCGCGGCACGCAACAGGCCGATGGCCGCTCGCGGCGACAGGCCCGCATTCAACCCCGGCGCGCGCCGGGTATGCGCCACCAGCGCCTGGACGTAGTCGAGCAGCGCAGGTGAGACATGAATCTCGAGCACGCTGTCCTGCAGCTGGCGCAGGCTGTCGGCAGTTGTAATGGTTTTGAGCGTTTTCACCAGATCGCGCCGATCGATGCCGCTCAACAACTCACGCTCGGCGGCGGCTGCAGGATAGCCCAGGTGCACGCGCATCAAAAACCGATCCAATTGCGATTCGGGCAGCGGAAAGGTGCCCACCTGATCCTGAGGATTTTGGGTGGCGATGACGAAAAACGGTTCCGGCAAGGGCATGGTCTGGCCGTCGAGCGTCACCTGGTGCTCTTCCATCGCTTCCAGCAGCGCGCTTTGCGCCTTGGGCGAGGCGCGATTGATTTCGTCGGCGAGCACCAACTGGGCAAAGATCGGTCCGCGTTGGAAACGGAACTTGCCGGTTTCGCGGTCAAAGATCGAGACGCCGAGCACGTCGGCGGGCAGCAGATCGCTCGTGAACTGCACCCGCTGGAAGGACAATCCCAAGGTCTGTGCAATGCCATGCGCGAGGGTGGTCTTGCCCACGCCGGGGATATCCTCGATCAAGAGATGTCCGCGCGCCAATAGGCAGGCCAGGCATAGGCGGATCTGCGAATCCTTGCCGAGGATCACGCGGTTCAGCTGGGCGAGGATCGCTTCGATCTGCGAGTGCAGCGGATTCATTGATTTTTGAGCTTGGTCACCCGTGTAGTTTGGGCTGACAATTGACCGATTTCCGTGCGCAATTCCTCAAGCCGCTGCTGATCTTTGGCCACGATATCGGGCGGCGCATTTTTGGCGAACTGACTGTTGCCCAACTTGGCCTCCAATTTAATCAAGTCAACTTCCGCCCTGCGGAGGCGCTTCGCCAGGCGGTCGAGTTCGGCCGTCGGATCGATCAAGCCCTTCATGGGCACCAGTATTTCCAGGTTTCCCAGCAATGCGACCGCGGCGATGGGCGCCGCTTCGCCGGCCGCCAGCACACGCGGCGTCTCGACGCCGGCGAGCCGCATCAAGTAATGCACGTTGCGTCCAAGATACTCCGCATCCAGTGAACCCGCATTCTGCAGCAGCACTTCCAGCTTGCGGCTCGGCGCGATATCCATTTCGCCGCGGATCTGGCGCACGCCGAGAATGAAGTCCATGACCCACCGCATTTCCGGCTCAGCCAAGGCATCGGTGGGCACGGCTGCGGCCGTCGGGTAGTCCGTCCGCATGATGGTCTCGCCGCGGGCCCCGGCGCTCACGCGTACCCGTTGCCATATCTCCTCGGTGATGAAGGGGGCGAGCGGATGCAGGGCGCGCAGCAATGTTTCGAGGGTTTGAACCAAGGTGAAGCGCGTGCCGCGTTTCGCCGCCGGCGACGCAGACTCGGATTGCAACACCGCTTTCGCCAATTCCACATACCAATCGCAGAATTCATGCCAGGTGAATTCGTAGAGCGCGTTGGCGACACTGTCGAGCCTATAGTCGGCAAATCCCGCTTCGATGCGTGTCAGCATCCCGGCGAGCCGCGAGCGGATCCAGCGGTCGGCCAGGCTGAACTCGGCTCCCGCGGCGTTGAGATCCTGGTCCTCGACGTTCATCAGCACGTAGCGAGCGGCATTCCAGAGCTTGTTGCAGAAGTTTCGATACTCTTCGACCTTCGCCATGTCGAAGCGCAGGTCGCGGCTTTGCGTGGCGAGCCGCGCCAGGCACAGGCGCAGAGCATCGGTGCCGTAAGCCGCGATGCCTTGGGGAAATTGCTTGCGCGTCGCCTTTTCGATGGCCGATTTCATCTGCGGTTGCATGAGGCCCGTCGTGCGCTTGTCGAGCAAGGCATCCAGCGAAATGCCATCGACGATGTCGAGAGGGTCGATGACATTGCCCTTGGACTTGGACATTTTCTGGCCGTCTTGATCGCGAATCAGTCCATGGATGTACACCGCGCGAAACGGCACATCACCGGTGAACTTCAGGCCCATCATGATCATGCGGGCCACCCAGAAGAAGATGATGTCGAAGCCCGTTACCAACACCGCGGTCGGATAGTAGGTTTGCAACGCCTGAGTTTGTTTCGGCCACCCTTGAGTCGAGAACGGCCAGAGCGCCGAGGAGAACCAAGTATCCAACACATCGTCGTCCTGGCGCAGCGGCGTGGCAGCATCGATCCCGTGCGCGGCGCGCGCCTCCGCCTCGCTGCGCGCGACATACCAGCGGCCATCGGGGTCGTACCAGGCCGGAATTCGGTGACCCCACCACAGTTGCCGGCTGATGCACCAATCTCTGATTTTGTGCATCCATTCGTAGTACACGCCGGTCCAGGTTTCGGGCACGAAGCGCACGTCACCCGCTTCGACCGCGCGAATGGCAGGCGCAGCCAACGGCTTGATGTCGACGAACCACTGATCCGTCAGCAGCGGCTCCAGAATGGCGTTGCTGCGATCGCCGCGCGGCACGGTGAGCTTGTGCGGTTCGATGCGCTCAATCAGTCCCATCGCGTCAAGATCGGCGATGATTTTTTCGCGGGCGACAAAACGATCGAGGCCGCGGTAAGCACGCGGGACACTGTCATTGAGCGTGGCGTCCAGCGTCATGATGTTGATCAGGGGAAGTCCATGCCGCTGGCCGACATCGTAGTCGTTGAAGTCGTGGGCCGGGGTGATCTTGACGCAGCCGCTGCCGAAGGCCGGGTCCACATAGGCATCGGCGATGATGGGTAACTCCCGATCGGCGAGGGGCAATCGGACGTTGCGGCCGATCAAATGCCGATATCGTTCATCGTCGGGATGCACGGCGACCGCGGCGTCGCCCAGCATGGTCTCCGGGCGTGTGGTGGCGACCACGAGATATCCCGGGCCTTGGCACAGCGGATATCGCAAATGCCAGAGGTTGCCCGATTCCTCTTCGGCGACCACCTCCAGATCGGAGAGGGCGGTCTTGAGCACCGGATCCCAATTCACCAGGCGCTTGCCGCGATAGATCAGGCCTTCCTCGTAGAGACGCACGAACACTTCGGTAACCGTCTGCGACAGGGCGGGGTCCAAGGTGAACATGTCGCGCTGCCAGTCGACCGACGCGCCGAGACGGCGCATTTGCTTCGCAATCATGCCGCCGGAAGTCTCCTTCCACTGCCAAACGCGCTCGATGAAGGCGTCGCGGCCCAAGTCGACTCGGCTTTGGCCCGCGGCATTCAGCTGGCGCTCGACCACCATCTGGGTCGCGATGCCCGCATGATCGGTGCCCGGCTGCCACAGTGTGTCGAACCCGCGCATGCGATGAAAGCGGATGAGCGCATCCATGATGGTGTCTTGAAACGCATGTCCCATATGCAGGGTGCCGGTGACATTCGGCGGTGGTATGACGATCGCATAGGCCGGCCCATGACCGCTCGGCGCGAAATATCCGCCGGCCTCCCAGCGCGAGTAGATGCGCGATTCGATATCGGCGGGTGAGTAGGCCTTATCCATGCGAGGTGTCAAACATCTGCAGCTTCGTCAATCTGATGCGTCTCCAACGGGAATTTCAGATCGCGATAGGCCTTGAAGCGTTCGCGTCCCAAGCGCCGGCGTTCCTCGTCGGCGTCGATGATCTCGGCGATGCGCGCGTAGCGATCGAGTTGCGCGGGAAGCTTTTGGGCCAAATTGACGAGCAAATCCGCCCCAGGCAGGGCCGTCGGTTCGACCGTCAGGTGAATCGGCGTCGCGGGGTCCACTGACTGTTCATCCAGGCAAATCCGATGCGGTATGAAGGACTGCTCGTTGAACGTCCAAAGCAATTCGTCCAATGCCTTCGCATCGGCCAGCGTGTCGTTGACGATGACGATTTTCAAATCCTTGAGATAGGCTTTTTCAGTCAGGCGGCAGGCAAAGGCCCAACGCTGTTTGGCGGCTGCGCTTTTCAGGATATAAAAATCGACGCGCTCCGTCATGATGCCTTGGTGCGATGGACCAGAAAATCGACCAGCATGGGAACGGGCCGGCCGGTGCTGCCCTTTTGCGCGCCGCTCAGCCACGCCGTCCCGGCCACATCCAAGTGGGCCCAGGCCAGATCTTTGGCAAATTTGCCGAGGAAGGACGCGGCCGTGCAGGCGCCGCCCTCACGTCCGCCGACGTTGGCGATATCCGCGAAATTGCTCTTGAGCTGATCGACGTATTCCTCGCCGATCGGCAGGCGCCAAGCGCGATCGTCGGCGCGAATGCCGGCGGACTCCAACTCCTGCGCCAGCTCAGACGTGTTGCTCATCAGGCCGCTGACATGATTGCCCAGAGCGACAATGCAGGCACCCGTCAAGGTCGCGACATCGATCACAGCTGCCGGCTTGTAGCGCCGGCTGTAGGTGATGGCATCGCACAAAACCAGCCGACCCTCGGCGTCGGTGTTGAGAATTTCCACCGTCTGACCTGACATGGTGGTCACGATGTCGGCCGGTTTGACGGCGCTGCCGCTCGGCATGTTTTCGCAGGCCGCGACGATCGCCACGACGTTGATCGGCAGCTTCAGTTCAGCGATCGCGCGCACCGTGCCCAAGACCGCGGCGCCGCCGCTCATGTCGAACTTCATTTCATCCATGGCGGGAGGATCCTTGAGCGAGATTCCGCCCGAATCAAAGGTGATGCCCTTGCCCACGAGACATACGGGCGCCATGTCCTTTTTGGCGCCGCGATACTCACACACGATGAGACGCGGCGGCTCCTCGGAGCCTTGCGTGACCGCGAGGAAGGCACCCATCTTGAGGGCCTTGATGCCGCTTTGATCCAGCACCTTGGTTCTGATGCTCGAGAACTCCTTGGCCAGTTGCAGAGCGCGATTTCCCATGTACGTCGGCGTGCAGACGTTGGGCGGCAGGTTGGCAAGATCGCGCGCGAAAGTGAGACCACTGCCGATTGCAGCCCCGATGCGCAACCCTTGAGCCGCCGCTTTCGCCGCGCGCGCATCGGCTGCCGCGACGTTGATCGCTGCCAGGCGCCGCGCTTTTGGCTTCGGCGAGGTCTTGAGATCCGGGACCTTGTACGCGTGCGATGAGAATACTTCGGCAACAATGCGCGCGCGGTACGCCATATCGAGCTCCGTGACCGGCTCCATGGCAAGGTACACCGCCGCGTCGCTCGCGCCCGTCTTGGCCAGCGCCTGTGCGGCGCACTGCAATGCCTTGCGGTACTGTTTGCGTCCGAATCCTGCGCGGGCCCCCAGACCAATCAGCAACAGACGCGAAGCGGCCGATCCTGAGGGCAGCGGCAGCATTAACGCATCACCGAGCTTGGCGTTGAAGTCGCCGCTGCCCTGCAGATTAGTGATCAATCCTTGCAACTGCTTGTCGACTTGCCGGGCTGCGACGCCGAGATCCCCATTCTCATAAATGCCGACCACCGCGCAGCCCGTCTGGGCGTGTGCTTTCGCATCAATAATTGCCATGAATTCCATATCTTAAAACTCCGTTTTATCCAAGATCGTAGGTGCACGTGGGTTCGCACAAATAGTTTACTAGATTATGAGGAAGGCTCTAAGCTGACAGCATGAAATGGACAGTGCAAAGATATGTGTTGCGCGAAGTCGTGCAGACATGGCTGGGCGTGACCGGTGTCCTGGTCGCCGTCCTGGTGTCGAATCAGCTGTCCCGGGTGCTCGGCCAAGCCGCCGACAACCAATACGGCAGGGGCGTGGTGTTCGACTTGATCGCGCTCGGCACGGTCATGTATCTATCGGTCATCATCCCGGTCGGGTTGTTGCTGGCCATGGTGCTGACCTTGGGCCGTATGTACCACGATAGCGAGATGGCCGCGCTGCAGGCCTGCGGCTTTGGCCCTTCGCGGCTGCTGGCGCCTCTGTTCGGCTTCGCCGCGGTCATTGCCGTGGGTCTGGGATGGCTCGCGTTTGTGCAGGTTCCGCGGGCCGATGACCAGGTGCAGTTGCTGCGCCAATCCGCGCTCAAAGAAGCGCAATTCGGCCAACTCGATGCCGGCAGATTCCGCGCCTTCAGCGGTGGTGATGCCGTTTTTTACGCGGAACGCGTCGATCAAGAGGGTGTGCTGCACAATGTGTTCGTGCAACGCGAATCAGCGGGACGAATCGAAGTCGCGTTGGCCGAGACCGCGACCTACTCAAAAGCAAGCTCGGACAGCATGCACCTGGTGACCCTGTTCAATGGCCGGCGTTACGAGGGTGTTCCGGGTATGGACGAGTTTCGCGTCATTGAATTCCGCGAGCACGGCATTCCCATCGCGACGCCGCAGGGCATTCGCAGCTCCTTGGATCCTGATACCAAGCCGACTCGGTTGCTGTGGGGGTCGAGCGACCCCTCGGATATCGCGCAATTGCAATACAGGGCATCTACGCCGCTTATGGCGCTGGTGCTCACCTTGGTTGCCGTGCCCTTGAGCAAACTGCGGCCCCGGCAGGGCCGCTATGCCCGGTTGAGCTTCGCCATTGTGGTGTACTTCGTCTATTCGAATTTGTTGACGGCGTCCAAGATTTGGGTCGAGAGAGGCGACCTGACCCCTGCGATCGGTGTGTGGTGGGTGCACATCGCGGCGCTGGCGTTGGGGCTTTATCTGTTGCGCGATGCGAGGAAGGCATGAACATTCTCGATCGATATCTGTATCGCACGGTGCTGCTCTACACCTTGATGGCCATGGCCGTGCTGCTGGTGTTGGGAGCGCTGGTGACATTCATCAGCCAGCAAGGGGACATCGGCGTCGGCAGCTATGGCGCGGGCGATGCCTTTTTGTTCACGCTGCTCAATATGCCGCAACAAGCGTTCGAGCTTCTGCCGATCGGTGCCTTGATCGGCGCGCTGATGGGGCTCGGGCATCTTGCCTCGGGCAGCGAACTGGTGGTGACCAGGGCATCGGGCGTGTCGGTCTGGCGCATCGCGTGGCCCGTGGGTCTCGCCGGCATTACCCTCGCCCTGATCATGTTCGGCATCGGCGAGTACGCGGCGCCATCGATGGGGCAGTTTGCGAAGCGCGAAAAGACCACCAGCAAACTGGCCGATGTCAGTTTCGCCGGCTCCAGCAGCGCATGGGTCAAGGACGGCAACCGAATCCTGCGCGTGCAAACGGGCGAGGTTGACCGGGCATTCGGCGGCGTGTCGGTATTCGAACTGGAAGGGCCGACGCGCCTGCGCTCGATCCAGCGCGCCGCCCGCATATCGGTGGCTGATCCCGGCCGATGGAGCCTGCACAACGTCGCGACCTCGCGGTTCGAGAGGGATAAGGTTGAGGCCGACACCGTCGGAGAACTGACGATGCAAACAACCGTGAGTCCGGAGTTTTTAGGGTTGGCGGCGACCGATCCGCAATTGTTGACGCTGCACGGGCTCGCTTCCTATGTCGATCACCTGCGACGTAACAATCTCGAAACCGCATCGTACGAAATTGGCTACTGGTCGCGGATCGCGAGGCTCTTTGCAGTGATCGTCGTGACGTTGCTGGCGCTGCCCTTTGTGTTCGGTCCTTTGCGCACGACCGGCGCGGGGACCCGCACGGTGATCGGCGTGCTGCTGGGCGTGGTGTTTTTCCTCATCACGCGCACGGTCGAAAACGGCGGCCAGCTCTTCAATCTCAATCCGGCACTGGTCGGCTGGCTGCCGACGGCGGTTATCGGCTTTTTCACGCTGGTTGCGATATCAAGAACGCGCTAGTTTTCCGGCACTGTGAATTTGAGCGGTGGTCATATGGACTGGGGGATAGGAGGCTTCAAGGCAACCAAGACCCAGTTGCCTTGAAGCTTCCTATCCCCTAGACCTTTCGCGCCGGAGCGCTCAACTCACGGTGCAGGAAGACGAGCGGCGAAGGGCCATCGTCGGTCGCGGCCTCGCTCGTAGGACGGAAAATCGCGTGCCCAACACTTCCCGGTTTCGGCATCGTGATGTTGATCGGTACGAGCATTCGTCGGGAAGTGCAATTAGCCTCAAGGGAACTGTTTCTTCGTTCCCTTGAGGCTAATTGCAGCTCCGGGCGAGCGCCACACCAACCGCTTAACATCACGATGCCGAGAGGTGCACGACCCGTGTCTTGGAAAACCGATCGTGCAGCGCCATGTGATCGGGATCGACGTACAGCCACAGCACGCCCAGTGCGGCCGGCGCCCAAGCCAACGCACCGAAGAGCACCCGCAAGGCTGCGGCACGCAGTCCCAGCGGCTTGCCTGAATCCGTCACCACGCGCAGTCGCCACGCGCGCATGCCTAGGGTTTGGCCGCTTCGCAGCCAATTGAGCAGGTAGTAGCCGGCAATCAGCAGCACGAGGCCCGTGCGGTATAAATAGACCCACGCACCCGCCGTGGCCGGTACCAGCGCCGCGCCGTGGGTGAAGAACAGTGCGCCGCCGGTGAATACCATCAGCAGCGCAGCCAAGAGCAGAGCATCGTACAGCAGTGCCGCCAGCCGGCGCCCGAATCCGGCGGGCGTGCCGCTGATCACGGCTTCGGCGCGGGTGCGGGCTTTTTGGCGCTGGGCGGTGGCGGTGGCGGTGGTTTCGGCACCAGCAATGACTCCAATGGCCTGAAAATACCATCGTAGCGATAGCTCGCCATCTCGAAGGCGCGGCCGTTGGCCTTCGCGCTCAAAGTTGCATCCTTCGGTGCGGCCACCTTGATCCATCGTTTGTCGCCGATGGCGGCGCCCGTAAAGGTGATGACGCCGCCATCGGCCAGCGTGACGCTCACGGTGGAGGGCTTGCTGAAATCAATGTCGCCGGCCGGGACCACATCCTCGACGGTTAAGTTGCTGAAGTGTGCGGGCGAGGGCGCCAAGGTTTGCGAATCCGCCGCCTGCCGTCCGCCCGGCACGCCATTCAGCACGAATTTGTCCGCGGCCGGTGCGGCGTTCGCTGTCGACGGGTTCGCGGCCGAGGCGGTGGAGCCTGGGTCGGCGGGCTTGTTGTCGGCGGGCTTGGGCTGGCTCGTGGGTACGCGATGGACGGAATATGCCGCACCCGAAGCCGGCTTGCTCTCGATGCTTTGGATCTTGTCGGTCGGAATGTCGAGCAACCGGGTATCGATCCAGTAACGCGGTTCGGCCTCGACGGAAATCCCCGGCTCGACGATGTAGCTGGTTTTCTCGCCCGCACGCCTGACAAAGGTTCCCTCGCCGGCGGATTTGCCGACGATCACCGCGAGTTTCCCATTCTGCGCGGTCAGCTCGACCTGCGTACCCGTGGCGGCCGGCTTGGATGGATCCTCGACGCCAATGATGGCGTAGCTGTCAGGATTCGAAGTCTTCTCCTCGCGGATCTTGGCATCGCTCAATGCCATCAGTAATTTCTTCAGCTTGGGTAAGTCCGCCGGATAGTCGGCGCGCTCGGCCACCGTCCATTGCGCGCCTTGTTTGTGAACCGTGACGGGAGCTGCAGCGCCTTTGCGCACCGTCAAGGCGGACACCGAGTTCAGTTCGCTCGCCAGGGTGGGCAATAGGGCCATGCCGTGCGGATCGCGCGGCAGGTTGCGTTGGGTGCTCAAGTACAGGGCACCGGATATGGCCAACAGCGCCGCAACCAGCAAGACGATGAATCGTTGCCGGTTCATGTCGGACCTGCCGCGGCGCTCTGCGAGACCGTACGGCGACGGCGGCGCAGCGACAAAATGACGACGCCGGCCACCGCGACGAGCAGCGGTGCGATCGCGATGTTGATCACCTTGAGGCGCGAGCCCAGGCGATTGATATCGACGTCCAAGCCGCGCTCGGTCTCGCGCAATTCCTTGCGGACGCGGGCCTTCTCGGCGGTAAAGCGCTTCAGCTCCGCCTCCTGTTCGGGCGACAGCATCAGCGAGCTCTGATCGTTTCGCTTCGTCTGCAGCTCCGTCAACTTGCTTTCGGTTTGCTGCAATTCCGTTTGCAATTCCAGTGCTTTGGCACGCAGGCGATCATCCGCCTGGCGCTTGAGCGCTTCGATCCGCTCGAAGGGCCGCGAGAAAGAGGCGCGGCCGCGCACGCTGATCAATGCGCTGCTGCCGCTCAAATTATCCAGAATGTTGGCGATCAGGTCGCCGTTGTTGGCGAAGGCCTGCGCGATGCGCTGACCGAGCAATTCGCGGGTTTGCACCCACAGATAATCCATCAAAAGGTCCGTGTCCGCGATCACAACGATGTTGGCGGGTGTTGTTGACTTGGCCAGGTGCGCGACCGGCGGACCGGGGGGCGGCTTCTGATCCCCGGGCGGGCCGTCGGGATACGCCGAATCCACTGGCCCGGTAATGCGCGCGGCGATGGTGTAGCGCACGCCCGTCGATTTAAATCCGTCCCGTAAGACGGCAGGATCGATCAAGGCGTTGAAGCGCTGCGCGGGCAGGGGCTCTGCATTGGCGGAACTCAGGAGCAAGGGTTCGAACGTGGTCTTGGCGCCGGGGCGCGCGGCAAGCGATCCGACGGTGGCGAGATTGATGGATTCGAGGGATGCCGTCACGACGTCCTTCGCATCCATGTCGCCATGACGCAATCCCAAGATGCCGATATGGCGAACGGGAGCCGAGGAGGTGTTGGAGCGAACCTCCAGTCCACGGCCCAGGTCGCCGATGACTTTGGTGGCGTCGTAGTCGATGCCCCAGGTCGACAGCAGCGGCTGCAGGTCCGAAGAGTGATTGGCCATCGCACCGGCGAGCGGGTTGCGCGGGTCCTGTCCGGTCAAGTCCGCGCCGGCATTCGGATCGACCAGCAGCAGCATTCTTCCGCCGCGCATGACGAATTGATCGATGGCGTACAAAGTCTTCGGCGCCAGCTGCTTCGGATGAATCAACATCAGCACGTCGACGTCCTTGTCGATATGGTCGAGGTCCGCGGTGAGGGTGCGTACGGCGAACAGCTGCTGCAGCTGCGTGTAGATGGGCCACGGCTCGCCCATCTGCCCGGTCTGCGGATTGAATTGTCCCTGCACGCCGATCGAACTCAACAAACCGATCACCGGCTTCTTCGGCGTGCCCAATTCCTGGATGAGTTTTGCCACGTCGTATTCCAGGAATTCTTCGCGGTCCGGCGTGAACGTCGGGATCGCGGAGCGGCCGTCGGTCGAGTTGGTGCCGGCCAGCCCGAAATACAGCGCTTCGCCACCGGGGCGCATCGACTGCAGGCCGAATTCCGCCGCGCGATCTTCATCGTCGGAGAAGGGCTGCGGGTCGATCACCTGCAGATGAACCTTGCCGCCCGCGCGTGCGCTCACTTCTTCCAGGAACTCACGCACGCGAGCCGCATAGGGCATCATCAGCGGCGACTGCTTGGCGGCGGCGTCGCGCGAGAAATAAAAATACAAATTGACCGGTTCCTTCAAATCCCGAAGCACCTGCTGCGTGCCCTTGCTCAAGGTGTAGAGCTTGTTCTGCGTGAGATCGAGCCGCACGCCCCGCAGGCCCACGTTCGACAGCATTACGACCGCCAAAAACAACACCGCCAGGGCAATCAGGCCGCCGACCCCAAAGCCCACTCTTCGCCAACGATTGTTCACCTATTCCGCCTTCTTCATGTCGAGTACCAAGGCCGTGGCGGCCAACCAGAAGCCGATGAGGGCGGCGAAATAGCACAGATCGCGCAAGTCGATCACGCCCTTGGAGATGGCATCGAAGTGAGTGAAAAAACTCAAGGATGCGATGGCATCGACAATCGACTGCGGCAGCACGCCGCGCACGAAATCCAGCACCAAGGGAAAGCCCGCCAGCAGGAACACGAATCCGACCAGGGCGGCGGTGATGAACGCCACGACTTGATTGCGCGTCGCCGCCGAGAGGCACATGCCGATGGATAAAAATCCGCCGGCCATCAAAAAGCTGCCCACATAGGCCGCAACGATGGCGCCGTTGTCCGGGGATCCTAGATAGTTGACCGTGATCCACACCGGAAAGGTGAGCGCCAGCGCAATTCCCGCGAAGCACCAGGCGGCAAGGAATTTGCCCACCACCGCCTGCCACAGGGTGATCGGAAACGTCATGAGCAATTCGATGCTGCCGCTGTTGCGTTCCTCCGCCCAAAGCCGCATCGAGATGGCCGGGATCAGCACCAGGTACAGCCAGGGATGCCAGCGAAAAAATGACTGCAGGTCCGCCTGGTTGCGCTCCAAGAAGCCGCCGACCTGAAAGGTAAACACCGCGGCGAGCACCAAGAAGATGACGATGAAGACATACGCCAGGGGCGTGGCAAAATAGCTGCGCAATTCACGCCGGAACACCACGAGAACCTTGTTCATGCGCTGAGCTCCGTCGCCGGCGTTGCGTCGATCCCCCGCGCAGCCTTCGGTTCCGTCAACGAGCGGAACACCTCGTCGAGACGCCCGGATTCCAAGTGCAGTTCCGGCACATCCCAGTCGTACTTGACGATAATCGCGCCGACCGCGGCCAGGGCGTTCGCGCCGGGCTTCGGTATCGCCGTAAGCCGGAGTTCTCGCGCATCCGACTCGATGGCAGCGACTTCCGGCAGCAACGCGATTTCGCGGCGCGCCGCGGACAGATCGTCGGCTTTTTCGAAGCGCAAGCTCACCGCGTGGTGGTAGCGCGAGCGAGACTCGAGCGCCGTCGGTGTTTCATCGGCCACGATGCGGCCGTCGGCGATTATGATGGCGCGCGTGCAAACCTCGTGCACCTCTTCCAATATATGCGTGGATACGATCACCAACTTGTCCTTGCTCAGTTCGTTGATGAGCCGGCGCACCTCATGCTTTTGATTCGGATCGAGTCCGTCCGTGGGTTCATCCAGAATCAAAACCTGGGGATCGTGGATCAACGCCTGGGCCAACCCCACGCGCCGGCGAAATCCCTTGGACAGGGTCTCGATCACTTGATCGATCACCGGCGCCAGCCCCAATCGGTCGATCACCACGGCGCGCCTTTGCCGGCGCCGCTCGCCGTTCAATCCGCGCACATCGCAGATGAAGTCCAGAAATTCGCCAACGGTCATTTCGCCGTAGCTGGGCGCGCCCTCGGGCAGATACCCCATGCAGGATTTCGCCGCCACCGGCGCGGTTTCGATATCGTGCCCGCAAACCGAGACCTGCCCCGCGGAGGGCGATATGAAACCCGCAATCATGCGCATGGTGGTGGACTTGCCCGCACCATTGGCGCCCAAGAAGCCGAGGACCTCGCCCGGCGCCACCGAGAATGACAGGTCATTGACGGCCAGCTTGTCGCCGTACCGCTTGGATAAATTTTTCGTCGTAATCATGGGCGCCTTTGAGCGTAGATCATCGAAGGAGGTTCCCTAAATTTTATTGTTGGGCGGCGGAGCGATTTGCCCGGCAGCCAGGGGCAGGCTAAATGTTCCCGACCTTCTTTTCAATCGCCGCTTTATTTTCCTTGAGTATTCGCCGTACATCGGGCAGGGCGGGACGGTCCGCCATGCGGGCGATGAGTTCGGGCAGCTCAAACCATTTTCTGCCCCATTGTACCAAGCGAGCCGCGTCGGCGATCACCTGCTCCTTGGCAGCATCGGTCGGACCCGCGCGCTCGGGCGGAGCAGCCGGCTTTTTCGGCGGCGGTCTGGCGGGCGCTTTTGGCGCCGGCTTGACCACGGCGGCAGGTTTGCGTTCGTTGCGTGCGACTTGGGCGGTACCGGCGGGCGGCGGTGCGCGCTTGGCGCCCAAGAACTTCGGCATCTCTCGGGTGGCGGTGGCGCTGACGGTGACGGCCGGATGTTCGGAGGTGTCGTTCGCGCGCTTCTCCGGCGCCTGCGAGGACAGGTCGCGCTCGTTTCGCGCCTCGGCCACCGGGATGTAGCGCTCGATGTGCTCGGATCCCACCAGGTTGGCCAGGAATGCCATGAGTTCCAGCGCGTCGGAAAACTGCGTATCACCCGACTTGGCGCGCTTTTCGACATGAGCCCGCAGGGCAACGGTCTTCTGCCTCGCCAGGTCGATAATCCAACGCGTCGGCCGTTGATGCTCCGACCAGGGCTGAATCTTCCAATAGCTGTCGTCGTCCAGCGACGAATACTTGGTATGCAACTCGAGGCTCTCGAGCCATCTTCCCAATAGTTCCAGCAATCGTTGGTCGGCGGGTGTTGCCATGTTTTCAGCTCTCAAGGCGCACCCTAAACGAACCGTTGCCCGATGGCTAGCGTTGCGGGGGAATATTCAGACAGGCGCCCAACGGTACATCGCGGCGGCGCCGCGTTAAACTGCCGCCATGTGTGGCATAGCCGGAATTGTCGGCCCGATGGCGAGTATGGAGATTGCGCAGAGCATGGCGCAACGACTGCTGCATCGAGGCCCCGACGGCGACGGTGTGTGGAGTCAGCCGGGTGTGGCCCTGTCCCACCGTAGGTTGGCCATTCAGGAT
>Ga0210406_10000365_pt1 | contig 63211 bp, 54 predicted proteins | sample IncBWC30MmetaG_FD_155454 | JGI IMG/M metagenome (GOLD analysis project Ga0210406, IMG submission 155454) | Forest soil microbial communities from Barre Woods Harvard Forest LTER site, Petersham, Massachusetts, United States - Inc-BW-C-30-M | ecosystem: Environmental > Terrestrial > Soil >...
GGAAAATCTAAGAAAGATGATCGCTCTACGGGTCTTACGAGCCAACGGAGGTTGGGAAGATTACTGGAGCAACGTACATCAAGCAGCCGCATAACTGACTCGCACTTTTAATTACACCCAGTCCGGGAACAATGTGCAGCCCGGCCGCGTGCCCCCTTTGGAGCAGTCCTACCGACCGGAGCCGCTTTTCAGGCGCAACGAGGGATCTCGCGCGCGGAGACCGGCGGATCATCACGAAAGGCCCCGTCGACGAACGCTTTGCAGCCGCGGGAGCGATGTCGGCAAGATGAGCAGTCCAAATTAGTCTGGCCGTCCCCTGGCCACGCATTTATGATGACGGGGCTTTCCCACACCATGCGTATTCAGGGTTCTGATCAACCTCGTCGCTCACTCGGCTTCGTGGTTTGCTATTTCTTTTTCCTGGCGATGCTCTACGCCTCGATGCTCTCGGCCGTCGCGGAGGCCCAATCTATCGCGGCGCCCTCCAGTGCCCCGGTAGGTCAGGGACTCAAGCCGATTCTCGACTACATCTCTTCGGCGTGGGACACGCTGACTCGCTCCATGACGGAATGCGTGAGCGTCGTTGATCCAAAAATCAAAGTTGCTCCCGTGCTGTATTTGCCTGCGGGGGTTGCCGAACCGGCCGCGGTACACAAACTCGCGACCGACTGCAACGTTCGCGTCGAACACCTGCCGGTGGAGATTCAACGCCTGGGCGAGATCGATACGGCAAAGATTCAGCCCCACGGCTTGCTTTACCTGCCGGACAAGTATGTAGTTCCGGGCGGGCGCTTCAACGAGATGTACGGCTGGGACAGCTACTTTATCATTCGCGGCCTGCTGCGTGCGGGACACGTCGAGCTGGCGCGCGGCATGGTCAATAACTTCTTCTTCGAGATCGAGCACTACGGAGCGATGCTCAACGCCAATCGTACTTACTACCTGACGCGCTCGCAGCCTCCCTTCCTGAGTTCGATGTTCATCGATGTCTACCAGGCCGCGCAGCAGTCCAAGATGCACGACGGAGATGCCGACAAGGCCTGGCTGGAGCGCGCCTACGCCGACCTCGACAAAGATTATGGTATGTGGACGCGCGATCCTCATCTGGCCGGGCAGACCGGCCTGTCGCGCTATTACGATTTTGGCGAGGGCCCTCCGGCCGAAGCCGTGCAGGACGAAAACGGCTTCTACCGTAAGGTAGCGCAGTATTTCTTCTTGCATTCGGCCCAAGCCGACGACTATGTGGTCGAGATGAATCCGGGAACAATCCAGGCGGTCGCGGGATCGCCCTATTCTCTGCAGGTTTGCGACCTGCCCCTGACGATGGCTTCGGCGGTGTGCGAAAAATCGAAGCAATTCAAGCTGAGCGCGGATTACTACAAGGGCGACCGCTCGATGCGTGAGTCTGGGTTCGACGTGAGCTTTCGCTTCGGGCCATTCGGCGCAGCCACCCATAACTATGCGCCCGTTTGTTTGAACAGCTTGCTCTACAAGACGGAAAAAGATCTAGAGCAGATCAGCCTCTGGTTAGGCCACGGCGAAGAGGCCAAGAAATGGAAGCAGCGGGCGGAGGCGCGTCGGAAACTCATCGCGCGCTATTTGTGGAATCAGGAGCAGGGGCTGTTTTTCGATTACAACTTTCAGACGAGCCGCCTATCGACCTATCGTTACGCGTCGACCTTCTATCCCCTGTGGGCGGGCCTGGCGACGCCAGAGCAGGCCAAGGCGGTGGTCGACAACTTGAAAGTTTTTGAACGGCCCGGCGGACTTCCGATGAGCACGGAAGAGAGCGGCGCGCAGTGGGACTTGCCCTACGGTTGGGGAAACATTGAGATGTTAGCGATCGATGGTTTGCGACGATACGGTTTCAACGCGGACGCCGACCGCGTTGCCTACGAGTTCCTGTCGACCGTCGCGGAAAATTTCCGTCGCGATGGCACGATCAAGGAAAAGTACAATGTCGTGACGCGGTCCTCGGAAGCGCACGTCGAACTTGGTTATGAAATGAATGTGGTCGGCTTCGGCTGGACCAATGCCGCGTTCCTCGAACTGCTCCACGGGCTCTCCCAGGAAATGGTCGGGCGGCTGGAAGAAAAACAGAACCAGCCGCTGCCCGCTGCTAAATGACGATCTTTTAAGTGACGATCCTGGGGAATGAGTCACGAACTTCGCGATGAGCTTAGTTCCCGCCAGGCGCCTCTTGAACCGCATTGACCAGATCGCGCAGCGGCTTAATAACCGTAAAACGAACCAGTGCCTGGGGCTTCTCGGCTTCGTCCAGGACGGCCAGGGTCGCGGCCTTCCAGCCCGCGACAGCAGGCAATCCGGAGGAAAGATAAGAAACTGCTTCCAGACCCGCCGTACCCAGTTGAGCGAGCTGCTGAGCTCGCGGTTCGGCCTGAACCAGCCGCGGCGAGTCGGCCATCAAGCGCACGATTCCCGGCTCCGCGGTTATCCACCGGTTGAAGTCGGCGGTTAATTCCCGTTGCGCCTGCGTTGGGCCGCGCGCGTTCTCGAGATAAGCGCGGGTGAGCAGCTCAAAATTGTGGCGCGATGACGGATCCGGCCCTAGAGCGTCTACCAGCAGATCGAGCGGCGTCAGTTGATTGGCGTGTTGCAAGTGCGCGCGTTGGTCGAAGGGCACGGGCTCAAGAACAGACGCAAGAATCTGTAAGGGAACAATCTGCTCGGTTCCACTCAGCTGGCGCAGGCTCATATCTTTCTGAGAAATGTGGGTGAGGCCAAAAGCCTCCAGTCGCAACGACTCGAGCTGAAGCCGCCGGTACATGTCGTCCACATCGTCTACGTTACGCGGCGACCAGAGCCGCTCGGCGATGGCCGCGTTACGCGGCCAAATGCGCGAGTCGATATCCAGACCACTGGTCTGCTCCTCCCACATGCACGCTTCTCCGCCCAGAATGCGCGCCTGTTGTTCGGCAGTGAGATCGGTGTTGCCGGGCAGCGGATCAACCATATAATGCGCGGCTGCCGGGCTCATCAGATTCAAGTAGTAGCCGGCGGAGAGGATGCCGTTGTATCCATTTCTGGCTCCGGTGGCGAGCGACTGGAAGCCGCGCCAGCTCTGCACCATCACGTCCTTGGGCAGCTCGGGAGTGAGAATCTCGTCCCATCCGATCATGTGCTTGCCGTGCTTCTCCAGAAGTTTGAGCAGACGCTGATTGAAATAGTTTTGCAGTGCGGCCGTGTCTTTAAGCGTGTGTTCGCGCATGAAACTCTGGATGTGCGGATTCGCCTTCCACTCGACGCCGTTGTTCTCATCCCCGCCGATGTGCAGGAAGCGATCAGGAAAGATGGCGGCCATCTCTCCCATGAAGGTATCGAGAAATTTGTAGGTGCTGTCTCGCGTAGGATCCATCACCGGATCAAAAACTCCGAATTTCCGCTCAATGCGAAACGGGCCGGGCGCGCTCGCCAGATCGGGATATCCCACAAACCATGCACTGGTGTGCCCCGGCATGTCGAACTCCGGCACCACCCGGATGCCGCGATCTCGCGCATAAGTGACGATTTCCCGTGCCTGCTCCTGGGTGTAAAACAATCCGTCCGAACCGAGTTCGGTGAGCTTGGGAAAGGCTTTGCTTTCCATGCGGAAGCCCTGATCTTCGCTGAGATGCCAGTGGAAGACGTTGAGCTTCACCGACGCCATGCCGTCCAGCGTGCGTTTGAGCACATCCACCGGGATGAAGTGGCGCCCGCAGTCGATCATCAGGCCGCGCCAGCGAAAGCGTGGGGTGTCATGAATCATCACTGCGGGAATGAAATATCCGGTTGCGTCAGACTGAATCAGCTGCTCCAGAGTGGCGAGGCCGCGCATCGCTCCGACCACAGTTGCAGATCGAAGATGCGCGCTGGAGGAAGTGATTTCCAGCGAGTAAGACTCGTCTTCCTCGATCGACTGAATCGTTTCCCCCGGGCCATCGACGCTGACGATCAGCACCCCGGACGGGGTGTCGGTTTCCGCCGAGGTAGGAATAGAGATGCCGGTCCGGCTTTCGATGCGACCGAGACTACGCGCCAGGGCGGCGTCGAGGCGCGTGTCTCGGAAATGATCCGTGACCGTACGAAACGATTGCGTGAACACGAGGCGCCCCTCCTGCGGGGAAAGCTGTGACGGCTGTGGCATGAGGGTATTGACGAATCCGGGGGCGGAGCTTTCGGATGTCGTCCCCTGAGCCGAGGCGACGGACAGGGATGATAGGGCGAAGTTTGCGAAGATCGCGGCGATCGCTAGGTTACGTATCATGGCGCCTCTTTCGGACTTTTGCATTCGCGGAGACGGCAGGGCCCGGCCGCGAAAGAAAATATAAACCAATTGATCGTCGGCTGCAGGGGTGGATGAGCCGCAGACATGAGCCGCAGACATGCGTTGACGCCCTCCGCCATCCCACCTAAGATGGAACTCCGTTTTTTTACATTCCCATTGACGATGATCAACCAGACCATCTCGCATTACCGCATCACCGGCCAACTAGGGAGTGGAGGCATGGGAGTTGTGTACGAGGCGCAAGACCTGGACCTCGGGCGCAAAGTTGCCCTGAAGTTCTTGCCGCCGCAGCTCTCGCGCGATCCGAACGCTCTCGACCGCTTCCTGCTGGAAGCACGCACGGCCTCGGCGTTGAACCATCCCAATATTTGCACCATCTACGCAGTTGAAAAATACGAGAGTGAACAGGCGCAGTCGTTTATTGCCATGGAACTGCTCGAGGGACAAAACCTGGATCAGAAACTCCACGCCGGTCCGCTGCCCGTCGACCGCCTGCTGGAGGTTGCGATTCAACTCGCCGACGCGCTCGACGCCGCGCATGCCAAGGGAATTATCCATCGCGACATCAAGCCGGCAAATATCTTTCTTTCGCCGCGCGGGCAGGTGAAGGTGCTGGATTTCGGCCTGGCCAAGCTGACCCGACTTGAGATTCCAACGGAAACCATCGGCGCAACCCAAGATTCGCCCCGGGCTGCCCACTTAACCAGTCCGGGTGCGACCGTAGGCACGATCGCATATATGTCGCCCGAGCAGGCGCGTGGCGAAGAACTCGACACCCGCTCCGATCTTTTTTCCCTGGGCACGGTCCTCTACCAGACGGCAACGGGAAAGTTGCCTTTCTCCGGAGCGACCTCGGCCGTGATTTTTCACGCCATTCTTGAATTGGATCCGATTTCTCCGCTGCAGTGGAATGCAACCCTGCCGCTCAAACTCCAGGAAATTATTGAGAAGCTTTTGGAAAAAGACCGCGATCTGCGCTACCAATCCGCAGCCGATCTGCGCGGCGATTTGAAGCGCCTGAAGCGCGACGTCGAATCCGGCAGAAAGCACGCCTCCCCTCCGGGTCCAGCGCCCATTGCCGTGGCCTCGGGATCGGGTTCATCGGCGGTGGCAGCGACCACATCCGCTTCGGCGTCAGCTGATTCGTCGCGAACTGTTTCGTCCGGGAGTTCCGCCATGGTCGCAGCGGTGCGCCAGAACAAGCTGGGAACGGGTGTGACCGCAACCATCGGGTTGCTGCTCATGGCGGCAGCGGCTTACGGAGTCTATTCCTTGGTCACGCGCAATCATCCGGCGGCATTCCAGAACTTTACCGTCACCAAGGTCACCGACACCGGAGACGCGGTGTCGGCCGCACTCTCTCCCGACGGCAAGTACATCCTCAGCATGATGAGAACGAACGGCCTGACGAGTCTTTGGCTGCGCAACGTACCCACCAACAGCAACACGCAAGTACAGCCTCCGGCTGACGTCGATTACGGCGGGCTGCGATTTTCGCCGGACGGCAATTACTTTTACTTCGTGCGCAGCGATCCCGGAAATCCCGAACTGAAATTTCTCTATCGATCGCCGCTGCTGGGTGGCACTCCGCAAAAATTGGCCAGCGACGTGGATTCGAACATCACCTTTTCGCCAGACGGGCAAAGATTCGCCTTCCTTCGCGAAGACAACCCCGATCCGGGAAAATACCGATTGATCGTCCGCCCCACCGACGGCGGAGAGGAAACGACCTTGGCCAGCGGACCGACGAACGAAGCTCTATTCCAGCCAGATTGGTCGCCCGACGGCAATACGATCGTATGCGCCGCTCTGCACCTGGGCAACGCACTGCAAGGCCTGGTTGCAATCAACGTGGCGACCGGCGCGCGCCGGGTCATTTTCAGCAGTAACGAGCATCTGGTTGGAATCACGGGCTGGCTGCCCGAGGGCAGGGGGCTGTTGGGACTGGCGACCGATCAGACCTCCAATTTTAGTCGCGCCCAGATCGTTTTCGTTTCTTATCCCGAAGGAAAATTCTCCGCCGTAACTCGCGATCCGAACAATTATTCCGCTCTCAGCCTGGCAGCCAATGGCAGCCTTTTGACCACCGTGCTCAACGAGAACCGCTGGAATCTTTCCGTGCTGCCGGCCTCGGCAGACGGCCCGGAACGAATGTTAGGGGCGACGGGAGCGACCACGAACTTCACCTGGACCAGAGACAATCAGTTGATTACCGACCAGGATAATTCTCTTCATCTGATCAATGTCGAATCCGGCGCTAAAACCCCCATCGCGGCGACGGAAGAAGGGCATATCAGCGGAGATCCTTCGGCCTGTGCGGATGGCCGCTACGTCGTGTTCATTCTCGGATTCTATGGCGGTGCCGGGAAGCAAAGCGTGTGGCGCGTGGATTCGTCGGGGGGAAATCTCAAGCAGCTGACGAACGGCAAACTCGACACCTATCCGGTGTGTTCTCCCGACAGCCATTGGGTGTACTACGTTGACCGTCAGACGGACGGGAAACTGACCCGCGTCGGGATCGACGGCGGAACAGCGCAGGTGGTCGCGGACACGCCTGTCGCCGACTTCACCACCTCATTCGATATCTCTGCGGATGGGAAGCAGATCGTGTTCCCCACCTTGCAGCATTCCGGCGAACACAAAGAAAAGCTGGCGGTGGTGCAAGCCGATTCGGGGCAGACCGTGTTGAAAGATTTCGAACGCTACCGCTGGGGTCTGTTGCGCTTGAGTCGAGATGGCAAGGCCGTGGTCTATCCGGCGCGCGAAAACGGCGTCGATAATTTGTGGATGCAGCCGCTCGACGGCTCCAAGGGAAGGTCGCTCACCAACTTCAAGAGCGAGCATATCTACGATTTCCATTGGTCGTTTGATGGCAAACAGCTGGCCATCGATCGCGGCCACACCGAATCCGACGTGGTTTTGATGCGCAGCGCGCAACCCTGAAAAAGGCCATCAGGGAAGGATCAGGAACCGGCAAAAACACTAAGGGCGGCCATTGCTGGCCGCCCTCGGTGTCGAATTGTCGCTTGCGAAGCGGGCTAGACGCCCTTGACGTTCTCGGCTTGCCAGCCCTTGGGGCCTTTGACCACGTCAAACTGCACTTGCTGACCTTCCTGCAGGCTGCGGAATCCACTCGCCTGAATGGCGGAGAAATGTACGAAGACATCCTCGCCGTTCTGACGGCTGATGAAACCGTAGCCCTTGGCGTCGTTAAACCACTTCACTGTTCCTGTTTCCATGATGGTGCGTGTTCCTTTTTCTTTGATGTAGCGCTGAAACTTTCAAGGTCTTCTGCAGGCAGGTCACGCGCTGGGTTGAGCGGAGATGCTTGTACTGCGAAGGAACTCTAAAGATCAAACGCAGCTAAATTGTACGAAAAGTGCCCCAAAATAGCTACATCATTTACTGTAGGCTGTGGCTAAACTATTGATCTGCAGGATGTTATGGTTAGGTGGTTGCAGAGATGTCGTTTCCTAAGAGCCAGGGGTGTCGGTAGATTGTAGATTCAAGGATGGGCTGTCCTGCTCGAGCTCCAGCTTGGAGTTTACCGCATCGCGAGGCCTCGCTGGTTCGGCAAACCGTCCCCCCATGCCTTCCGACTTGCGACCTTTCGGCAAAGCATTCATCATCTAATCATGCGCTTTCGGATTTTGCTGGTTTCGGTATCGCTCACAGCGTCAGCTTTGGCTGGGATTGTCGATGATGTGCGCCTCGCGTTGGCACAGAACAATTTCTCCGCCGCCGAATCGGTACTCAATTCGTATCGCAGCCAACAAGGGGTCAACTCGGAGTACCTCGAGGCGTATTCGTGGATGGGGCGGGCATCAGTCGAGCAGCGCCAGTACAATCAGGCGGCTGCCTATGCGAAGCAGACCAAGAGTATGGTGCTCGAACAACTGAAACAGAGGTCGCTCGATGCAGACGCACACTTGCCGATTGCGTTGGGTGCGGCTCTCGAGGTGCAGTCGGAAGTGCTGGCAGCGCGCGGCGAACGCACGCAGGCGGTCGAGCTCCTCGAGGCCGCGCTGCGCAGCTACGGAAATACTTCCATTCACGACCGACTGCAGAAAAATCTGAACCTGCTTGCGCTTCCGGGAAAACAGGCGCCGCTGCTGAAGTCGGACGAATCCTTGGGAGCGAAGCTGCCGGCGGCTGCCCAACTCAAGGGTTCGCCAGTGCTGCTGTTTTTCTGGGCGCATTGGTGTGCCGACTGCAAAGCGGAAGCGCCCATCATTACGCAGCTGCGCTCTGAGTTTTCCAGTAAGGGATTGCAAGTGATCGGGCCGACGCGGCTTTACGGTTACACGGCGCAGATTGAGCACGCCTCGGCGAGCGACGAACTGCGCTACATCGATGCGGTGCGGCATCGTTTCTATGGCGGGCTGCTCGACATGCCGGTGCCGATCAGCACCCACAACTTCGACACATACGGAGCTTCCACGACACCAACGCTCGTGCTGCTAGATCGCGCCGGCAAAGTGGCGATGTACCATCCGGGGGCGCTCCCCTATGACCAGTTGCGGGCGGAGATTGAGAAAGTTGCGGCGCGATAGGATGTAGCGAAAGTCATCGGTCCCTGGTCGTACCACTGCGAATATCAATCACAATCTCCTGTGCACTACCCCGATGTCGAAGGACGAGAATCTTAACTCCACATTTGGGGATCGCATGGATAGCCTCCGCCGTCATTCGACCTCTCTCAGCCTTCCGCTCTTCACGTCATAGACAAACCCTCGCACCGGAATATGTTTCGGAATCCACGGATGAGATTTCACACGCTCCATCTGCAGGCGGACGTTGGCTTCGAGGTCATCGAAGCCATAGAAGTGCGTAGGTTCGGCGGCGGCGGCTCCCATCTTTTCCGTCAGGCGCGCCTTCAGTTCGTCTTCCCGCACCTGCAGCAGGCCGCAGTCGGTGTGGTTGATGATGATGAACTCCTGGGTGTCGAGCAGGTGATGCGAGACGATCAGCGAGCGCAGAGCGTCGTCGGTAGCGATGCCGCCGGCGTTGCGAATCATGTGCGCGTCGCCGGGATGCAGGCCCAGGCAATGCTCGAACAGGATGCGAGAGTCCATGCAGGCCAGCACGGCGACATGCCGCCTGGGGCGGACCGCGAGATCTCCCAGCGTGAAATTACGCGCGAAATTTTCGTTGGCCTTCAACAGCTCATCGGCGACGGACAATAGTGTGCTCCTTAGCTCCCCGCGTTGGTTGAGGTTTAGTTTACCCGTTACAATCGGCCGGTGAACCTCGACGATACGATCGTTGCGATCGCAACCCCGGCCGGGCGCGGCGGGATCGGCGTGGTGCGGCTGGCGGGAGGGAAGGCGTTTGCGATCGCGGGGCCGATGTTGCGGCTGAAGCATGAGCTGGTGCCGGGACGGGCCGTTTTCGGGGAACTTGTCGAGCCTCGTGGAGAGGCTGCCGAGCTGCCCTCCGCCGGACAGGGGGGGGCGGCTGTTCCCACCCAGACCTTGCCCGCGCGTATCGACGAAGTTGTAGTCACTTATTTTGCCCGGCCGCACTCTTACACGACGGATGACATGGTTGAGATTTCGGCGCATGGATCTCCAGTTGTGTTGCGGCACACGGTGGAGCTTTGTGTGGCTGCGGGTGCGCGCCTGGCGGAGCCCGGAGAGTTCACCATGCGCGCTTTCCTCAACGGACGCATCGACTTGACCCAGGCCGAGGCGGTGCGCGATCTGATCGACTCGCAGACTCTGTATCAGGCGAAAGTGGCGGCGCAACAACTCGAGGGAGCTCTCTCGCGGCGGCTGCAGCCGATCAAGCAAAAGCTGGTGGAACTGATCGCTGTCCTGGAAGCGGGCATTGATTTCGCCGAAGACGACGTTTCCGTGATGCCAGATGCCACGATTCTCGCTCACATCGCCGCCGTGCGCGTGCCGCTTGAACAACTCAGCGCGAGCTTCGCCTACGGCAAGATCGTGCATGAGGGGTTGACGCTGGCAATTGTAGGGCGACCGAACGTGGGCAAGTCGAGTCTGTTCAACCGTTTGGTCGAGCGAGAACGCGCAATCGTCACCGCCACTCCCGGCACAACCCGAGACCTGGTCAGTGAAACGGTTGCGATCGGAGGCATCCCGGTCAAACTGGTCGATACCGCCGGTATTCGCGACGCTCTCGACGAAGCGGAAGCGATGGGCATTCAGAAATCGATGGAAGCGCTGGCCGATGCCGACCTGGTGCTGGTGGTGGTCGACGCGTCGCAAGCGGAGACGGTGGAAGATGCCGAGCTTCTCGGACAAGCGAAGAACCGGCCCGTCATCGTGGTAGGAAACAAGTGCGACCTCGGAGCCGCGGGACCGTGGCTAGAGGCTCGTGGTCAGAACGTGCGTACGTCGGCGATCACCGGAGAAGGCATTGCCGAGTTGCGCGCGGAGATTCTGCGGTACGTCGGCGGAGAGGCGGGAACCTATTCTGGAGCACAGACGGAGTCCGGATTCCTCACCAGCGTTCGCCATCATGGATTGATTCAGGATTCGCTGGGGGCGCTGGAGGCGGCGAAAAATGCCGTGGCCGAACGAGTCCCGCACGAGATGCTGCTGCTCGACCTCTACAACGCACTGCGCCCGCTCGATGCCATCACCGGAGCGACCACGACCGACGACATCCTGAACTTGATCTTCAGCACATTCTGCATCGGAAAATAATTGTAACTATCTGATAATAATATACTTAATGAAGATTATTTTAGGATTTCTACCTTCACGTAGGACTGACTATCAGCCTAATTTCGCGGAGTTCGCTGACCTTGAGAGGCACGGTCCTTTGCGCGGTCCGCGACGGCGCAGCCCAGCCAATCGTCCATCTGATGGTTGATTATCAGCCATCTTATGGTTGATTATATAGATCATGATTCACCGGCACATCTCCGACCAAGTCAGGGACGCGCTCACCGACACACCGGCCGTACTAGTCAACGGCGCTCGGCAGACGGGCAAAAGTACCCTCGTTCAGTCTGCGGAACTGAAACAAAACAGGCAGTACCTGACATTCGATGACCCTGGAATCTTGGCCGCCGCAAAGGGTGATCCAAACGGCTTCGTCGCCGGCTTGAATCCACTTGTCACATTGGACGAGATACAGCATGTGCCTGAGCTGTTTCCAGTGATCAAATCGGCTATCGATCGCAAGCGGCAGCCCGGGCGCTTTCTACTTACGGGATCGGCAAACGTGATGCTCCTGCCGAAGCTATCCGAGTCTCTGACCGGGCGGATGGAAGTGGTAACCCTGTGGCCATTTTCCCAAGGAGAGATCAACGGAACAAAAGAGGCATTCGTGGACACCATGTTTTCCAAGCATTCCGTCGTGTGGTCTGAAAAAGCGACACCCGTTCGGCGGGAGGAATTACTGGAGACCGTTCTTGCTGGTGGATATCCAGTTGCCGTTGCGCGTCATAATGCGTCTCGCCGCAATGCTTGGTTCCAGTCCTACATCATGACCATGCTGCAGCGCGACATTCGCGATCTAGCCAACATCCCCGACCTGACTGCGATCCCGCGCCTACTCTCAGTCGTGGCTGCCCGAGCCGGCGGTCTACTGAACTTTGCTGACCTATCAAGAACGGTGGGGCTGCCGCAGACCACGTTGAAACGCTATTTCGCCCTGTTGGAGTCAACCTTCCTGGTGCAACTGTTGCGGCCATGGGCAACAAACCTGGGTCAGAGGGTCATTCAAACTCCTAAGGTGTACCTGAATGATACGGGGCTGCTCAGCTACTTGTTGGGGATCACGATTGACCGAATTAAGACTGAAGGTACGCTCGTCGGGGCGACACTTGAGAACTTCGTGTTCATGGAGCTGCGGAAGCAAGCATCCTGGAGCACGACTCAGCCGGAGATATTCTACTGGCGCACCGCTTCCGGACAAGAAGTAGACCTCGTGCTGGAGGACCGTTCTGGCAGACTGGCCGGTATTGAGGTCAAAGCATCCGCAACGTTGAGCGGTAATGATGTGCGCGGCTTACAGGCTTTGGCAGCCGCAGTCGGCAAGAAATGGGTGCGGGGCGTTGTCCTTTACACCGGCGCAGAGGTTATTCCCTTTGCGAATAACTTGCATGGCATTCCCGTCACTCACCTCTGGGCCGGATAAGAGCCGAAGCAGCCCAACTCTTGTTCAGTGAAAAATAAGTTGGAAGCGGGCCCGCTTGGTTAACGTGACAAGGCCGAGAGCGCGTCGCGGAACATGGCATCAAATGATCGGCCCTTGCCGTTTTTCGCAACCACGGCGAGAACTTTTTCAGCCGCGGCACGTTGATATCCCAGATTGAGCAAGGCCGACAACACGTCTTCCTCAGTCGCGCTCATGGCCGCAACTGCGGGGGCTGCGGCCGTCCCCGCTGCCGGCAATTTGTCGCGCAGTTCCAGCACCATGCGCTCGGCCGTTTTCTTCCCGATGCCGGGAATGCGGGTCAGCCGCGCCACATCGTTTCCCCGAATCGCTCCTGCCATTTCGTCGGCGGGCATGCCGCTCAGGATCGTGATTCCCAGCTTCGGACCGATCCCGCTCACGGTGAGCAGTTTCTCGAACAACAGTTTCTCCGCTGGACGCAGGAATCCGTAAAGCGCAATCTGGTCTTCGCGCACGTGAGTATGGATGTGCAGTGCGACCTCAGACCCGGCCGCCGGAAGGTCGGAGAATGTTGGCACGGTGATCGTCACGTCATAGCCAACGCCGGCCGTCTCGACGATGGCCTGGTTTGGATGCTTCACCAGCAGCTTTCCACGAAGATGGGCAATCATGCTCAGGACATTGTATCGGCACAGAGCTTTGAGCGCAGAGAGCACCGCGGCGAGATAGACACTCGTGCCAGAGGCTTTTAGAATCCAGAGTAGTTCCCGGCGCGAAGCTCTGTTATGCCAAAGAGTCGACTCCTACTCTCGCGATTGATGATCCCGACGCTGGTCGCTTGTTCAGGTTTGGCATGGGGGCAACAGACGGGTGTGGATCTTGACGATCGCATCGTCAATCCATTGACCGCGGACCCCGGCAAAATCGTGGTGCTGGTCTTTCTGCGCCGCGATTGCCCGGTCTCCAGCCGATATGCTCCCGTCATTCAGCAGATCAGCAAGCAGTTCTCAGAGCGCGCAACTTTCTGGCTGGTGTATCCCGACAAGAGCGACTCACCACAGGCGATTCGAAAGTATTTGCAAGATTACGGATATCATTTGCCCGCTCTGCGAGATCCTGACCATCAACTGGTCAAGCTGGGGCGCGCCCAGATTACTCCCGAAGTCGCGGTCTTTGATCGCGCTCATCAACTGATCTACGACGGACGTATTGACGACTGGTACGTCGACCTCGGCCGGGCGCGGCCCGCGCCGACAACCCACGAACTGTCCGACGCCGTCCGGGCGGTGCTGGCGGGCAAGACCGTAGCCACAAGCGAAGTCAGAGGAGTGGGATGCTACATCTCGGACCTGGAGTAAGCTCCTGGCTGCGCCGTTCGGCATGGACGATGATTCTGCTGGCGGGCGCAGGCGCGGTGGGGATGCTGGCTGGAAGGCCGGCGCGCCCGTCATCACGCTTTTCTGCCTCTGCCGCAGCGCCGGCAGAGCAGGTCACCTTCAACCGCGACATCGCCCCTATCATCTTTCAGTCTTGCACCGCCTGTCATCGGCCGGGAGAGGCAGCGCCGTTCTCGTTGCTGAACTACGCCGACGTAAAAAAACATGCGCGACAGATCGTCGATGCGACTGAGTCGCGGGCCATGCCCCCCTGGCTGCCCGAGCCGCAGAAACTCAAATTCGCGGATGAGCTTCGCCTGGCGGATGCCGAAATTAATCTGATCCTGCGCTGGGTGGAGCAGGGAGAAATCGAAGGCGATCCCGCCGATTTGCCACCGCAGCCCAGGTTGGTTGCCGGCTGGCGGCTCGGCAAGCCTGATCTGGTGCTCACGGCGAACAAGCCGCTCACCTTGCCGCCCTCGGGCAGCGACACATATTGGAATTTTATTTTCCCGGTGCCGATTCAAGAAACGCGTTGGGTGAAAGCAATTGAGATTCGTCCCGGAGATAAGCGTTATGTGCACCACGCGAATATTCTGGTGGATCGCGAAGCATCCTCGCGCCAGCGCGAAGCCGAGCCGGGCGCAGGCTTTGGCGGCATGGAGATTCGCATCGAGTCGCAGGTGTTTGACCCCGACAGTCATCTGCTGTTTTGGAAGCCGGGGACCGTTCCTTACGTTGAGCCGGATGGGATGGCATTGCGGCTCGACAAAGGCACGGACCTGATTCTGAACACACATCTTCAGCCATCGGGGAAGCCGGAGGTGATCCAGCCGAGCATCGGACTTTACTTCACTCCGCACCCCGCGACCAGGCTGCCCATGTTGTTGCAACTCGAAAACGATGCCCAGCTCGACATTCCGCCGGGACAAAAAGATTTCCTGGTCTCAGACGACTTCACGCTGCCCATCGACGTTGAGTTGCTGGCCATTTATCCGCACGCGCACTATCTGGGAAAGGATATTCAGGCGTTCGCCACGTTGCCCGACGGCACCCAGAAGACCCTGATCCACATTGCGCAATGGAACCTGAACTGGCAGGCGGTTTATCGCTATGCGGAGCCGGTGCGGTTGCCCCGCGGAACGAAGCTGAGCCTGCGCTACCGCTACGACAATTCGGAGGAGAATCCACTGAATCCCAATCATCCGCCGGCGCGAGTGAGGGGCGGCAATCGATCGAGCGATGAGATGTGTCACTTATGGCTGCAGGTGCTGCCGGTGAATTTCGATCCGGCCGAGGGCGATCCGCGCAGGGCGCTGCAGGAGGCGCTGGCGCGCCATAATGTGGAGAAGAATCCCGGCGATTTCGAAGCGCACTACAACCTGGCGGCGATGCTGCAGGCCAGGGACAAATTGGACGCGGCAATCGGAGAATACCAACTTGCAGTGCGCCTGCGCCCGGACGATGCGGCCGGGAACAATGCTCTGGGCGCGGCGTTCGTGGCTGCCGAGCATTCCGCGCAAGCGGTTGGATACTTGCAGACGGCACTGAAGACGCGTCCCGATTATTTTGACGCGCGCTACAATCTCGGCTTGGCGCTGGCGGGGCAGAACGACTTTGCCGGAGCGGCCGAGCAATTTCGTCTTGCCTTGCAGCTGCAGCCGCAAGATGCGAATGTGGAGGCAAACCTGGGGGCCGCCCTGGCCCAGTTGGGGCAGCTTCCGGAGGCCAAGTCACACTTTGAGCGCGCTCTCGAGATCGATCCCCATCAGCCGATTGCGAAAGAGAATCTCGGGGCGCTGCAAAAAGAAATGAATTCGCATTGATCGCGAAGCCTCGATCAGGAAGCAGCGACCGCGAAGCGTTAAGCTCCGAATGGCCCCAGTTGTGCTCTAATTTCGGTATGCAACCCGCCCGGGAAGCGAAGCCACGTTCTTTTGCAGTGCGACTTGCGTTGCTTACGGCATTCTGGTGGGCATTCACTGGGTCGGGGTTTGCGCAGCAGTCCCCGGCGCCCGAGGCGCCGTCGGCATCGCAAGCGTCTTCTGCCCCGCCGCCCACTGAGTTTGCCGGGGCGCGAAAGTTAATCGAGCAAGGGAAAGTGGATGAGGCCATCAGGGAGCTCGAGACCGTCGAGGCCAGCGACCCCGCCGCCCAAGGCCTGGCGCTCGAAATGGGCGCGGCTTATTACAAGAAGAGCGATTTTCCTAGAGCGATCGAGTATCTGAAGAAGGCGACCGCCGCCGACCCTGCGAACAGCGAAGCAACCCAATTGCTGGGGCTTTCTTATTACCTCGGCGGGCATCCGGCGGACGCGATTCCATTGCTCGAGAAAGTTCAGGGCTGGTACTCGCGCGCCAACGTGGATGCTTCCTACATTCTTGGCATCTGCTACATCCAGAGGAAAAACTACGATCAGGCGCGCAAGGCTTTTGGCAAGATGTTCGACGTGCCGCCGGACTCGGCGGCCAGTTACTTATTCACCGCACGGATGCTGTTGCGCCAGGAATACGATCCCGTGGCGGAAGAATACGCGCAGAAGGCAGTCGCTCTCGATCCCAAGCTGCCCTTGGTGCACTTCCTGCTCGGCGAATTGTATCTCTACAAATCGCGGATACCGGAAGCGATCTCCGAATTCCAGAAGGAGATGGCCATCAACCCAGGGCATGCGGCCACCTACTACAAGCTGGCGGACGCATACTCGCGCGTGCAGAAGTTTGAAGACGCGGAGCGGTTGCTGCAGCGCTCCATCTGGCTCGACGCGACCTCAACCGGACCCTACATCCTGATGGGAAAGGTGCTCGAGAAAAAAGGCGAATTCGATTTAGCGGTGCGCGCCCTGCAGCGGGCCGCTACGATGGACCCGAACAATCCTACGACCCACCACCTTCTCGGCCAGGCGTACCGCGATCTGGGAAAGAAAGAGCAAGCGGAAAGCGAACTCAAGCTCTCTGAAGAATTGCAAAACAAACAAGACGGGCGCTGATCTCGAAGAAGTTGTCATGCCGCGCGGAGCCTGCCGTCCCAAGGGATGGTACGCGGAGTGGAGGCACGTGCTCTTTCGGGCGGATCGTCTCACATCGTCTCACCAGGTGGCGGCCGGATGGCGGCGGCGCGCCTGGATTTCAATATAAACGTTCACCAGCGACACCGCCGCCGGCGTCACTCCCGGAATGCGTGAGGCTTGGCCAATGGTACGCGGGCGCACGTGGGTGAGTTTCTCCTGCATCTCACGCGAGAGTCCGCTGACCGAGTGGTAGTCGAACCATTCGGGAATCGAGTGTTGCTCCGATTTCTTCAGACGCTCCATGGCGCGCTGCTGCTGCAGCAGGTAGCCTTCATACTTGATCTCGGTTTCGACCGACTTGAGTTCGTTTCTTACTTCTGCCGAAAGAGTAACCGCCGTTCGACTGCCCTCCAGGGAGGCTCCGGGCAGTGAGGACGCGAGTAAGGACACAGGGGAATTTCTTGCGAAAAAATCCGGCATGAGCTGGCGGAGGATGGGAACGAGTTGTTCGACTCCGACTTCGGGGCGCTTCAGGAGTTGGGCTAGCGATTGACCGGTTGCCGCGGGCAACGGGGGCAGGGCTGCCCAGCTCTCGGCAGCCAGACCGGCGGGGGCGTCTGCCCCCACAGGAGTATGGCGGACCTCATCACTTTTCTCGCGCTCCGCCAGCATTGCGGGGGTGAGCTTTATGGTTTCCAGCAACGTCTTCAATCTTTGCAGGCGCTGTTGCTTCGCCTGGAAATCCGCCCAGGCTTCATCCGCGATCAAGCCTACACGGCGACCATGGGGCGTCAGTCGACGGTCGGCATTGTCGATGCGCAGATGCAGGCGGAACTCGGCGCGCGAGGTAAACATGCGGTAGGGCTCGTTCGTGCCCTTCGAAATAAGGTCGTCGATCAGGATCGCGGTGTAGGCTTCGGTGCGGTCCAGAATCAGCGGGGCCTGGCGCTTCACCTGGAGCGCGGCATTGATGCCTGCCATCAACCCCTGGCAAGCCGCTTCTTCATAACCAGACGTGCCGTTAATTTGCCCGCCTAGGAATAAACCTGCAATCTTCCGAGTCTCGAGCGTTCGCTCCAGTTCGGTGGGATCGATCGAATCGTATTCGATGGCATATCCAGGGCGGAGCATATCCGCATTTTCGAGGCCAGGAATCGACTTCAGAATCTCCAGCTGAACCTCTACCGGCAGCGAGGTGCTCATGCCGTTGACGTAGATTTCGTGCGTGTTCAGGCCCTCCGGCTCGAGGAAAAGCTGGTGCATCTGCTTGTCGGGAAACTTCACGATCTTGTCTTCAATCGACGGGCAGTAGCGCGGGCCAATCGACTGGATCTGCCCGCTGTACATGGGCGAACGGTGAACGTTTTCGCGAATGATGCGATGGGTCTCCGCCGTAGTCCAGGCTATGTAGCAGGGAACCTGCGAGTCATGGTGCGCGACCCGCTTGGTGCGAAAGCTGAAGGGCGTAGGATCAGCGTCGCCCGGCTGCATCGCAAAGCGCGACCAGTCGATCGTACGTCCGTCGAGACGTGGCGGGGTGCCGGTCTTGAGCCGACATCCGCGCAGGCCAAGTTTCTTCAACGCCTCGCCCAGCAGTACCGCGTTGGGCTCGCCGGAACGCCCGGCAGGATACTGCTGCTCGCCGCAATGAATCAGACCGTTCAGAAAGGTTCCGGTGGTGATGATGACTGCCTGCGCGCCCACGCTGCGGCCGTCGCGAAGACGAATGCCAACCGCTCGGCTTCCCGCTTCCGGCGGACGGCTCCCGGACTCGTCGGGCTGAGTGTCCTGCGCTCCGCTAGCCGAAAGCCGGGAGCCGGACGCCGCTTCTAAGATCAGATCCGCAACTTCCGCCTGCTTGATCTTCAGATTCGGCTGCGACTCCAGCAGCTCACGCATCTTCAGGCGGTAAGCCTGTTTGTCACATTGCGCGCGCGGCGACCACACGGCCGGGCCCCGTGAAGTATTCAAAAGGCGAAACTGGATGCCAACCGCGTCCGTGATCTCGCCCATGATCCCGCCGAGCGCGTCGACTTCGCGGACCAGGTGACCCTTGGCGATTCCGCCCACCGCGGGATTGCACGACATCTGCGCAATCAGGTCAACGTTGAGCGTGTAGAGTGCGGTCCTGAGGCCCATGCGCGCAGAGGCCATCGCCGCCTCGCACCCGGCATGCCCGGCGCCCACGACCACTACATCGAATTGTTCAGTGAACTGCATGAGGATGGCCAGAGCAACCGCAGAAATCCTTTTCCCAGAGATTGCCCAAAAACTTTGCCCAAGTTACCTCTCATTCTAGCAACTTGGCGAATTCCACGACGTCCACGACGTCGATTACTTGCGGGTGCTTGTTTCCACTCGTATATTGAACTGTCCTTCCGAACCGCGGGGCTTCACGAAGAAGGAAGAAGGCTGAATTCGTATAAGTTTTCCCAAGCTCTACCCTCCATGATCACGATCTCTTCCTATCTCCTGCTGGCCGACGCAACTGTAATGGTCCAGGCTTCGCCTGCGCCGCATACGCAGCAGGAGACCGCCAAATCAATTCCGAAGAGTGCGAGATCTTCCTGAGGGTACAGATGGCTAACCATATCCCACTGGGTGCGCGCGGCGAGGCGGACGAGACCGTTGAGTTCCAACACACGCTCACCTCGCACCATCCGGAACTACCGCCTGTATACTCGACGCCCGATATGATCCGGTTGATGGAGACAGCGGCCTTTCATGCGCTGCAGCCTTATTGTGAAGGCGACGAGATTACGGTGGGCACATCCGTCAACGTTGAACATCGCGCCGCCAGCGGCATCGGTGCCCGCATCACAGCCGAGGCTGTGCTCCAATCTTTCGATGGCCGCTTCTACACCCTGCGCGTCACCGCGCGCGACCAAGTGCGTGAAATCGGGCGCGGAACCGTCGGGCGGGCGGTGGTCAGCTTGGGAAGCTTCGTCAAGAAAGTGGAGAGTGGGAGCCGCTAATTGCATCCAATTCTTTTCATATGCCCATGGCCAATCCTGAGCAGAAGGAAAGAGCAAAAGCGTTCCTGGCGCTGCATTCCGCCGCCAAGCCACTAATCCTGCCGAATGTGTGGGACGTGGCCAGCGCTCGCATCGTCGAACAAGCCGGCTATCCTGCACTGGCAACCACCAGCGCAGGGGTGGCGTTTTCCCTGGGTTACGCGGACGGCCAGAAAATCCACCGAGACCAGATGATGGCGGCAGTGGCCCGGATCGGGCAAGCGGTGAAAGTACCCGTAAGCGCCGATGTCGAGGCGGGATACGGCAACGATCCGGAGAATGCGGCCCGGACGGCACGCGCCGTGATCGTTGCCGGCGCAATCGGGTTGAATCTCGAAGATGCGACTGGCCATCCCGAGCGACCGCTCGTGGAGGTTTCCCTGCAACTGGAAAAACTTCGCGCCATTCGTGCGGTCGCGGATGAGTTGGATGTCCCCCTGGTAATCAACGCCCGGACCGATGTCTATCTTCTACACGTGGGCGAACCGTCAAGCCGCTATGACGAGACCATTCGCCGGCTGAGCGCCTACCGCGACGCCGGGGCCGATTGCGTGTTTGCCCCCGGCCTTAGCGACGCCGCCACGATCAGGCGGCTGGTTACGGAGGTGAAGTGTCCGGTGAATATTCTTGCCGGATTGAGTTCGCCATCGGTGCCGGAACTGCAGGCGCTTGGAGTGGCGCGAGTGAGCCTTGGTTCCGGTCCTATGCGCGCCGCCCTGGGCACTCTGCGGCGTATTGCCGAAGAACTGAAAAACAGCGGTACCTACGGATTGCTGCCCGACGCCCCCACTCACGTCGAAATGAATCGGCTGCTCGGAACCAGTGACTGAGAACTGAGACTCCTATCCTCATCGGCGTCATCTCCGATACCCACGGCCTGCTGCGGCCCGAAGCGCTACTGGCACTGCGAGGCTCGAAGCACATCATCCACGCCGGCGACGTTGGCGCGCCAGAAATTCTCGAAAAGCTCGCAAACCTTGCGCCCCTCACCGCCATCGCCGGCAATGTCGACAATGGGGCGTGGGCTCGTAAACTTGCGGAAAATGAGGTCATCGAGATCGCCGGCATTTCCATCTACGTGCTGCACGATCTGGCGCAGCTCGAACTGAAGCCGGAAGCCGCAGGATTCCAAGTTGTGATCTCGGGCCACAGCCACATTGCGAAGCAAGAGATGCGCAACGGCGTGCTGTACTTCAATCCCGGTAGCGCCGGTCCACGACGCTTCCAATTGCCGGTGACGGTTGGCCGACTGATCGTAGAACGCGGAAGCGTGCGCGGAGAAATCATTTCGCTTTCAGTGGGAAGATCTTAAATTACAGATTTGACAACCCAGATTCCTTGGGCTGGCCCAGGCAGGCCCTTGCCGCGCTTTCTACGGCAAAGGTAAGCGAAGTTCCCAATGCCGTATGTGCTTCCGTTGCTACAATCCACGAAGTGTCCGTCGCATTCCACATCGATTCCACTCACGGCAGAGCCCGCACCGGTCGCCTGCTTACTCCCCACGCTGAAATCGAGACCCCCGTATTTATGCCGGTGGGAACGTTGGCCTCCGTAAAAGGGGTGCCCCAGGCGACGCTCGAAGAACTGGGCGCCCACATCATCCTGGGCAACACCTACCACCTGTATCTGCGGCCCGGAGTCGAAACCGTGCGCCGGATGGGCGGCCTGCACGGATTCATGTCGTGGCGGCGAGCCATCCTCACCGACTCCGGCGGATTTCAGGTTTTCAGCCTGAATGAACTCCGTAAGGTCAGTGAGGAAGGCGTGACGTTTCGTTCGCACCTGGATGGCTCGTCGCATTTCTTCAGCCCAGAGATCTCGATGGAGGCGCAGATCGGGCTGGGTGCCGACATCATCATGGCGTTTGACGAGTGCACGGAGTTTCCGGCGGATCGCACCCGCGCGCGCGCCTCGATGGAGATGACGGCACGCTGGGCGGCCCGCAGCAAGAAATATCTTGAGGATCACAAGCATGAAGTTCCCTGGAATGCGGCTTCCAGCTGCGGTTATGTGGGGACATCCGCCCCCCTGTGTGCGGCGGAGCGAAGCTCTCGAGCCGCCCCGGCGAGCCCGCGCTCGCCCGGACTGCCGAAGGCGGCTGTCCCCACACAAGCCTTTTCCCGGCAAACTGTCTCCCCACCGTCTCCGCCAACCCAGTCTCCACCAACCCAGTCTCTGTTCGGCATCATCCAGGGCGGTATGGATCGCGACCTGAGAGAAGAATCCGCTGAACGGACCATCGCCATCGGCTTTCCCGGCTACGCCATCGGCGGGCTCAGCGTGGGCGAGCCGCGCGACCTTACCCGGGAGATCGTCGAATCAACGCTCGAGCATTTACCCTCAGATAAGCCCCGCTATCTTATGGGAGTGGGCACGCCCGAGGAGATTGTCGAATACGCCTGCCTGGGCGTGGACATGATGGACTGCGTCCTGCCGACTCGCGCCGCCCGGCACGGGCTGCTGTTCACATCCGAGGGTAAAGTCTCGATTAAGCAGGCGCGCTACGCCCAGGATCCGGCTCCGCTCGACCCGAACTGCGGCTGCCAGGTGTGTCAGCGCTACTCGCGGGCCTACTTACGTCATCTTTATGCATCCAATGAAGTGCTGGCGCAGGTCTTGAACACGATCCACAACCTGAGTTTCTACCTTGACACTATGCGGCGGGTACGGCATTCTATTTCACTTGGGGAAGAGTCCCGTTTTCTCTCTAGTGTCCGGTCCCGACCGAAACCGTAGACTCGATGGGAAGATCTTCCCGGATTCAAACCCTGAAAGCTGAACCAACCCGGCCGATGTCGATCGAAACTCCGTGGTGACAGAACAGCTCCCGCGGCGCGAATGGGCGCGGGCGGTTTTTCGCGAATACTTACGTTCAGACCTCTAACATGCAACTCTTATTGGCAGTTCAGTTCGGCGGTGGCGGCGGTATGGGGTGGCTCGGAATGGCGCCCCTCATCTTCATTTTTGCGATTTTCTATTTTCTCTTGATTTTGCCCCAGCAGCGCCGGCAGAAAAAATGGCAGGCCATGCTCGATCAACTCAAGACCGGCGACAAAATCACAACCAGCGGAGGCTTGCGGGGCACGATTATGGCGCTCAAGGACGACTGCGTGCATCTGCGCGTTCCTCCCAGCAACACTTTGCTGGAAGTGACCAAGGCCTCGGTGCTGCAGGTGACCACCACGGACGATGAAGTCAAGACCAAATAGAAGAGATTCACAACCGCTTTGCTTTTGTGAGGGGCTTTTTACTATGAGCTTTTTACTATGAACAAGGATTTTCGCTGGAAGTTCGTCCTCATCGTGGCCACGCTGCTGTTTTTCCTCTTCGGGATCTTCGGGAAGCCCAGCAGTTTTTCCCGCCAGGGGCTGCTGGATGGGCTGGCTGATCACATCCACCTCGGACTCGATCTGAAGGGCGGGACGCACCTGATTCTGCAGGTCCAGGTCAACGACGCAGTGAATGTAGTCGCGCAGAACGCCGTCGAAGTCTTGAAAGAACAGATGCACACTCGCAAGATTGACTATAGCGACGCTTCCCAGTCCGATCCGCAGAACAATCCCGACCGGATCGTGCTCAAGGGCGTGCAACCCAGCGCGCGCGGAGACTTGCTCGACATCGTGCACGAGCGCCTTCCCGATTACGACATCACTGGCGGCGCCCAAAATACCTGGATGTTGGCGATGAAGCCTGCGAGTCTGAATGAACTGAAGGACAAGGCGGTCACGCAGGCCATTGATACCATTCGCAACCGCATCGACGCTCTCGGCGTCAGCGAACCCACCATCGAGCCGCACGGGATGGGGCAATATCAGATTCTGGTGCAACTTCCGGGTGTCGATGATTCCGGCCGGGTGAAGGACATCATGCAGTCCACCGCCATGCTTGAAATCAAGCAGATGACGGATGGTCCTTACCCCAGCGAGCAAGCGGCGCGTCAAGCCAAGGGCGGAGTCGTGCCCGCCGATTCCATCCTGCTGCCGGGGCAATGCGCGAACGGACCTGAGCAGACCTGGTGCTTTGTGTCGCGCGTTTCCGCGGTCAGCGGCAAAGATCTCCGCGACGCGCAGGCCAGCACCGACCAGAATGGCCAGCCCAGCGTCACCTTTTCTCTTACGGGCGACGGTGGGCAGAGGTTCTACAACTTTACTTCCGCGCACGTGGGCGACAACCTGGCCGTGGTGCTCGACAATAAAGTGCAGGAAGTGGCCAGCATCAAGGATTCGATCCGGGACCAGGGCACGATTAGCGGCGGCCACATGAATGAGCAGCAGGCCAAGGATCTTTCCATGGTCTTGCGCTCCGGCGCTCTCCCCGCCAGCATTAAGTATCTGCAAGAGGAGACCGTTGGCCCGTCGCTGGGAACGGATTCGATTCGTTCCGGCGTGCGGGCTGCCGTCATCGGCATGGTAGCAGTGCTGATTTTTATGCTTATTTACTATCGCGGAGCGGGCATCAACGCCGATGTGGCCCTGATCATGAACCTGATCATTTTGCTTGGCTTCCTGGGATGGTCCACCATCGCCGGGGTTAACGTTGCCCTGACCTTGCCGGGAATTGCCGGTGTGATTCTGACGGTCGGCATGGGTGTGGATTCCAATGTGCTGATCTTCGAGCGGATTCGCGAAGAGGTGCGCAATGGCAAAACTCCGCCCTCGGCCGTGGATCAGGGATTCAGCCATGCCTGGATTACGATCGTGGATACGCACGTCACCACCATCGTTTCTGCCGCGATTCTATTCATCTTTGGTACCGGGCCGGTCAAAGGATTCGCCACCACGCTCACATTTGGCTTGCTGGCAAATCTGTTTACCGCCGTTTTCGTATCGCGGTTCATCTTCGATTGGGTCCTCAGCCGGAAGCAACGGGGCGAAGCGCTCAGTATTTGAGGCAGAGGAGATCAAGCGCGAGTGGTCGAGTTTTTCATAAGGTGGTTCGGCGCCGGGCTGGCAGGTGGATAATCGCTTTGTTAGCGATCCCCATTGAGCCGCTCAGCTCCCGTCTGCTTTTGGTCCGTGCTGATGCTGATGGTATCCGGTGAGATTAGGAAAAGTAAGCGGCAATCTTCGCTAAGTCATAGATAGATAAGGGGCTAAACAAAACCCGTGGAGTTCTTTCGCAATACAAATATAGATTTTCTTGGGAAGAAGTGGTATTTTCTCGCCTTTTCACTGATCTTCAGCGTCGCAGGTTTATTTTCTATGCTGTTCTGGCGCCACATTCCCTGGGGCGTGGACTTTCGCGGCGGGACCCTCGTGTATGTGAAATTCTCCCATCCGCCGGACTACGCCGCGATCGCCGCGGAGATGAATCGCGCCGGGTTGCGGAGTCCAAAGACTCAGCGTTACGGTCCAGCTTCAAACAACGAAGTGTTGATCGACCTGGATGTGCGCGAAACCAGCGAGCAGGCGCTTGATCAGGGCAAGCTGAAGATCATCCAGGCGCTGGAGGCCCACGCGCAACCAGGTAAGATTGATCTGAACAACGCCAGCTTCTTGACCCTCAAAAACTATTTGTTGGATAAAGATCCTCTGCACATTGGCCCCGATGATCAGAAATATGGGGCGCAGGCGCAAGCCATTGTGGATTACCGGAACAAGGTTCTGGGCGGAGTGTTGAACTCTGCCGACCAGCTGCAGGCCGCGCCGGGAGTTGACCGTGCCGTGGTGGCTGCACTCCCAGACGGTTTTTTTGTTTCCGACTTTAGCGTACGCGACGTCCAGATCATCGGCCCTCAGGTCGGCAGCCAGTTGCGCACCCAGGCGGGATTGGCTACCCTCTATTCGCTGCTGGGGATGCTGGTTTACCTCGGGTTCCGGTTTGAGTGGATCTATGGGGTTGCCGCGGTGGTGACGGTTTTTCACGACACTTTGATCACCGTCGGGTTCTTTTCCCTGACGAATACCGATATCACCCTCACCGTGATCGCGGCCATCCTGACTTTGATCGGTTACTCGAATAACGACACGATCGTGGTATTTGACCGCATCCGGGAAAACATTAAGCTCATGCGGCGCGAGAAGCTGGCGGACATCGTCAATCGCAGTATTAATCAGACCTTGAGCAGAACGATCTTGACAGCGGGCCTAACCTTCCTTACCGTACTCGCACTCTTTTTGTTCGGGGGCGAGGTGCTTCGCGGATTCAGCCTCGCGCTGGTCATCGGCATCTTGATCGGCACTTATTCGTCGATTGCGATTGCGGCTCCGATCCTGGTCGCGTATCAGGATTGGCGGATTCAAAGAGGCAAACGGCCAATGGCCATGCCGGCGGGCCGGTCTAGGTGAGTTACCCGATGGCGTGCTGGTAGTGATTGCGTTAGCCCTGGTTATGTAGGCAGTTCGTCGCAATCTGCTTGATAGCCTGTCGGGCCCCGCCAGCCCGCCTGGCGGAAGAGAAAACTGGGAGCAAAGGGGAATCGTTCGGTGTCTAAGTATCCGTAGGGTCCTGATGAAGGAATGGGGAGAATCACATGTTTGAAGACAGCCTTATCGAGTCCGGCGGCAGGTTGAAAACTAAGCGTGGATGGACGTCCATCGTCTCATTCATCATCCAGATTGGGATCGTCGGCGTCATGGTTCTGATCCCGCTGATTTTCACCGAAGCCTTGCCCAAAGGTACAACGTTATTTATGTTGGTGGCCCCCCCGCCGCCACCGCCACCTCCGCCTCCGGCCGCCGCGGTGGTGCACGTCGTGAAGCAGGTTCAGACCGACATCGTGAACGGCGAGTTGCGCACTCCGACCAAGATTCCCAAGAAAATTCAGATGATCAAAGAAGACGAAGCCCCACCGCAGATGGCATCCACTGGTGTGGTGGGCGGCGTTCCGGGAGGGGTGCCGGGCGGATCGATGGGCGGCGTGATTGGCAGCGTTTTGAGCTCTACGCCGGTCGCGGTGCCGAAAATTGCCACCCCGACGCGCGTGCGCGTTTCCTCCGGCGTCTCCTCTGGTCTTCTGATTCGCAAAGTCAGTCCGAACTATCCGCCGCTGGCGCGCCAGGCCCGCATTCAAGGTACGGTGATACTCCAGGCCCAAATCAGCAAGGATGGCAGCATCCAGAACCTGCAGTTGATCAGTGGGCACCCCATGCTGGCTCCGGCCGCCATCGAAGCGGTGAAGCAGTGGAAGTATAAGCCGTACCTGCTCAACGGAGAGCCGGTCGAAGTCGAGACCCAGGTGCAGGTAAACTTTACCCTTGCCGGGGGCTAAACTCCCAGAGGGGCGCAGTTCGAAATTTTTCGTAGAAGTATGTATGATCCCCGTTCCCATCAAGAATCCTGGTGGCCATGGGAAAGAGGCTTTCGGAAGCCCGGCACCGTCGCTCTGCGCATCTGAGTGAATGGCGATCCGGGTTCGGGGCGGCGAAACTAGCGCATCCGCTGGCGATTGAATTCTTAGCCAGCGTTTGGCCCGGCAAAGCGCATCAAAGGTTCCTGGTAGAGAATAAGTGTTGATATTGAGAGTTCCGAGGAGGGAAAGCAACGCATGTTCGCAACTCACGTAGCAGGTCTTCTCAGTCACATTCCTGCCGCAGCCACCTGGGTCGTCCAGGAAGGCGGCGGCACCTTGGCAACCGATCCGTTGGGCTTGTGGAAGGCAATGGGCTGGGTCGCCAGAACCGTGGTCATCATTCTATTCATCATGTCAGGTTGGTCCATCGGCGTGATGATCGATCGCTGGATGGCCTACAGCGCTGCGCGCAAACAGTCTCGTGCTTTTGCCCCTGCCGTGGCCGGAGCTTTGCGCGATGGCCGTATCGACGAAGCCATTAAAGTTGCCGAGCGCAACAAAAAGAGCCATCTGGCCAAAGTTGTCACGGCTGGCCTGATGGAGTTCAAGGCTCACCAGGATAGCCCCGGAGCCATCCCCGGCGAAACCATTGAAGCCTCCAAGCGCGCTCTGGAACGCACCGAAGCCATCGTCCACGCCGAACTCAAGCGTGGATTGGGCGGTCTCGCCACCATCGGCTCGACCGCTCCTTTCGTGGGACTGTTCGGGACGGTGATGGGCATTCTGAACGCCTTCATCGGTATTAACAACTCCAAAGCTACCGGTCTGGCGGCGGTCGCCGGCGGTATCGCGGAAGCGCTGGTTACGACGGCTATCGGGCTACTGGTCGCCATCCCGGCCGTCATGATGTTCAACTATCTCACCGGTCGCGTGGAAGCATTCGACGTGGAGATGGATAACTCGTCGAGCGAGCTGATCGATTACTTCCTGAAAAAGCGCGGCGATATTCGCCGGTAACGCGTTCGCCCGGTGACGATCGCAAGGTGGCGATCAGGGTACGGTACGGTAAGGAACGGCTCGGTCTGGTTTCCGCAGTGAGTTGCTTGTCCGGCGCTGGAGCAATCCCGGCGCCGGGCCTTCCCAACTTGAGGCGGGGTCGCTCGAAGCCCCGGACCGCGCGGTGCAGATACGGGAGAAGTACGGGAGATACCAAGCCATGGCATTAGCGAAGCGAAACGAAGGCGCAAAGGTCAGCTCGGAAATCAACGTCACGCCCATGGTGGACGTGATGCTGGTTCTGCTGATCATCTTCATGGTGGTCACGCCCATGTTGCAAAAAGGCATCAGCGTGGATATGGCCCCGGTCAACAATCCCGAACAGATGCCGGATGCGGACAAAGAAGATGCACTGCTGGTCTCCATTACCCGGGACGGCAAAGTATATTTCGGCAGCGAACAGATGGCGGTCGACAACCTCACCGGCAAGGTTAAGGATCGTCTTGCCAACAAACCGGATAAACGGGTGTACGTAAAGGCGGACATGCGAGCCCGTTTTGGCAGCGTCGTGCAGGTGGTGGACGCGGTTCGTGCCGCCGGGGTCGATGACCTGGGCTTGCTGACTGAGCAGAAGAAAACTGCTCCCAGCACCCCGCCACCCCCGGCTACGCCCGGGCAGTAGTTCGCGGGTTCAGAGTCGGTTCGAGCGGATTTAGGCGCGTTTCGAGAAACGCGTTCAGAGAAACGGGTTCAGAGAAATAACGAGGAGAACGATCATGGGTATGGCAGTCGGCCCGAGCGGAGGCCAAAGTGCAAACATCAACGTCACGCCGCTCATTGACGTACTGCTGGTGCTGCTGATCATCTTCATGGTGATCTCGCCGGTGACTCCGAAAGGGCTGGATGCACTGGTTCCTCAGCCGCCTCCGCCGAACGCTCCCAAAAATGTGAACCCCGACCGTACCATCGTCGTGCAGTTGATCGACCGGGGTCCAGGCCAGGCGCCGGGCGTCAAGATCAATACCGAAGACGCGACTTGGGACAACCTGCAGGGTCGTCTCACCGATATCTACAAGCAACGCGCGGAAAAGGTTATGTTCGTGAAGGGGGATGACTCCATTCCTTTTGCCAACGTCGCCAATGTGATTGATATTGCCCACGCCGCCGGCGTGGACAAGGTCGGTCTGATCACCGCGAAAATCGAATCGGGCGCCTAAACCGCCCGTTCGGTTTCGCGGGCATCGGTAAAGCTCGGAGTTGCGAATTTCGTATTCGACCCACTGCACGAAAGCCCCTTGCGCTTCCGTGCTGCTGCAGCCCGCGCCTGCCGAACCCCCAGGTTTGCCAAAAGCGTGCTTGTCAAATCGATGTCTCTGGGCCTAGGATGCTCTGTCGAGGGAGACTTATACCGCAATGAATAAGACCGCAAAACTCATTACGCTGGCGGCGGCACTGCTGGCGCTCTTCTCCTCCATGGGATGCGACAAGCTACGGGCACGCGATCAACTCAATAAGGGCGTGGAATCGTACAAGAACAACCATTACGAGCAGGCCATCGATCATTTCCAGGATGCGGTTCGGCTGGATCCCGGCCTGATCAACGCTCGCATGTATCTGGCCACCGCGTATGTGTCGCAATATATTCCCGGAGTCGACTCGCCAGATAATCTGCGCACCGCCCAGCAGGCGATCGACGAATATCAGAGGGTGATTGATGCCAATCCCGCTCGCGAACAGAAGGTCAATAGCGCGAAGGGCATCGCCTACCTCTACCTGAATGAGAAGAAGTGGGACGATGCCAAGAAGTATTACCGTATGGCCTCCGATCTTGACCCCAACGACCCTGAACCCTACTACTCGGTCGGCGTCATCGACTGGACCGCCTGCTACCAGCCTCGCATGGAAGAACGCGCCAAGTTGGGCATGCGGCCGGAAGAGAATCTGAATCCCAAGAACAAGGATCAAAAGAAAGTCTGCGAAGAACTGAAGGTGAAGAATACGCCCGCCATTCAGGAAGGCATCGACAGCCTCAACAAAGCGATTCAACTTCGTCCCGACTATGACGATGCCATGGCCTACCTGAACCTGATGTTCCGCGAAAAGGCCGACGTTGAATGTGACGATCTTTCTGTCCGCGCCGAAGATCTGAAGACTGCCGATCATTGGGTCGACGAAACCCTGCGGGTGAAAAAAGCCAAAGCCGAAAAAGCCGCCCAGAACTCTGCCGGTGGAATTACGGTAGATCAAAAATAAGATCAGAAATAAGATCAGCGCCGGTTGTAACCTAAGCTTCAGCCTTCTTGTCGCGATTACGCGAAGGAGGCTTTTTCATTTCGGCCGAGTCAAGCATGAGAAGCAAATCTTCAGCACCGCGGTCGAGCAAAAAATCCGCCAAACTCCAGCCGCACCAGCGGCATGGGAAAGCCCGGCACGGCAGTGTCCGGGTAAAGTCTAAAACGGAATCGAGTCCCGCCGGAACGCAAGAAACAAGAGCGTTACCTTCGTTATAACCTCATAAAAAAAATAGACCTGACCCCGCACGCTGCTCTAGGTCTAGGGGGTAGTCAAGATGCTGGTGGTCGGGTGATGGGTTGAGTGGTTTGCTTCGACGCCACACTAAGAAAGTAGCAGTCGGCGTGCACCGCTTTACCGTGGCCATCAACCTTTGCGGCTTCAAGATCGACAGGCTGGTTGCAAATCGCACAATTGAATTCTGGCCGAGTGGTGCTCAACATAGTGCACCTCATTGGGACTGACGGGGAAGAACATCTGGCGGGGGAACATCTAACGTTTGAGATTAACATATGCGTTAAAGCGCTGTCTGTAGGGTGCCCTACGGACGGTTGGATATATTTGCTGTCAGGAATGGGGGTACAAATTGTGATAGTCGATCAAGCAGATGAAGAACCGGTGAGAACTTATGCCGTCCCGGCGCTACCGCGAAGCGATAAAGTTTTTCCGCGCAGGTCGGCCCCGGGGATCATCCAACCTGACCGCAAGTGTGCTCTGTTGCCCTACTGCTTGCTATACCTGCGCACTTCAACTCTGGTGAACTGCCAGCGCTCGATCTTAGCAAAAGATTGCGGAAGCACTTCAGACAGCATCGCGGTGGTAGGGTCGGGATTCTCCGCCGAGCCGTTGTTCATCAGCATAATCCACACTCGCGAATGGCGATCACCAATCGCGCCCAGAAAATCCGCCGTAGGCTTACCCGTGAAGTCGCGGTAGTCAAGACCCGCTCCGTGTCGAGGAAATAGAATTTCCGGCCCGACTTGACCCATGAAACCGGGACTCGCCGTATTCTCCCCGGCGCGCAGCGAGCGGAAAAATTCATAGGCAACGCGGGTGGCAGCAATGTGGAAGACAACTGCGTCCCCTGCCTGGGTATGATCGAGAATGAAGTTAGTGGCTGCACCCGAGGCGTCCCGTTGATCGTCGAAGTCGTGACCGTAAACGAAAAAAACTCCCTGCAAACCGAGCAGCAGTATTCCCGTTAGCGCCGCCAGCCGCCAGGCTGGGCGCAGCCGCGCCAGTCCCGCCGCCACCAGGATCAGCAGCGCGGGTAGGCAGAAGATCAGATAGCGCCCCAGGAACACGGGCCGGAGCAACGACAGCAAGACCGTCAGCGCCACGGGAACGAATAGCCAGATGAGAAGCAACTGCACTCGCCAAGTCTCCCAATTCTGTTCTCGCGCGAACACCTGTTTGCTGATCGGCATCACGGCGGCGCCGCCCACCACGGCCGAGACCACCAGAAGAACCCAATTGCTGCCTCCCGCCAGTTGCTGGTAGAACTCCAGCACCTCGCCCAGGCCTGGCCGTCGAATCCAACGGATCGGCCCAGCGCCCGTTTTTGCCACAAAAACCAGCAGAGGGAGCAGCGCAAGCCCAATGATGATCCAGCCACGCCGCAACTGCGGGTACGCCGGTGCGGCGGCCTCCCCCCGGGCGCGGCCGTCGCCCAGCCAGCGCACCGTAAGCCAGTGCGCCGCCAGCAACAGCAGCGCGTAAAAGTGCGCATAGACTGCCAGAACGCTGACCAGAACATAGCCGATCCAGTTGCGGCGGGTCGGCTGGCGGAGATAGGCAATCAGAAAGCCCGAAGAAATCGTCGCCAGCAGCAGAAAAAGCGCGTAGCTGCGAGCTTCCTGGGCGTAGCGGACGTTGTAGGCGTTGCCTGTAAACAGCCCAGCTGCAATCAAACCAACCCGCCGGTCATAGAGCAGTCTGGCCAGCCAGTAAGTCACCGGCACGGTCGCTGCGGAAATGAACACAGACAGGCTGCGGATGAACAACGGGCTTTGCCCCAAATGCACACCCACGCTCAGCCAGATCCGCAGCAGCACGTAGTACAACGACATATTGGCTTCGCGCCACCACAGCAGGCGCAGGAAATTCTTCCCGCCAATGCGCGCGACTTCCACGCTGAAACACTCATCAAACCAAAAGGGTTTACTCGCGAGATGAAAAAAACCAACCGCCAGACCGGCAGCCACCAGAAAAAGAAGAGTCAGCCAGTGAGCCCTGGGAATCGAGGCTTCGGAGACGGTTGGAACACTTGCGCCCGGCTTCACCGTGCCATCAGGTGGGTGCATGCTGGTTTTGGAAGGCCGTCCCCTCCAGATGATACTATGCTAGAAAATCTGAAGTCTCCGGATGGGCACCGTCCTCGACCGTTATCCGGCGCAGGGAAGGATCTCGCGCGGAGCAGCGGCGGTGAGAGGAAGTTCACCGTGCGAAACCCTTGCCGGACTCGACTTCTGCCTTGATTGAGATGGCGCCTCCGACGAAGGCCTGAACGTCCCGGCATGACGACCGAACCGAACATGAGCATGACCTCCCTCGAACCCGCACTGCCGCACGACCCGGCGACGATCGACGATTGCTGCAAGGGAGGAGTGTCTGTGATCGTGCCTGTTTTCAATGAGGCGGCGCATCTGGACGAATTGTTGCAAGCGATCCAGGCCTCACCGGTGAAAAAGGAAATCATTATCGTCGACGACGGTTCGACCGATGGCACCCGCGAAAGACTGCAGGCGTTGCCGCCGACCGACGGCATCACCGTCGTGTTCCACGAACAAAATTATGGCAAGGGAGCGGCCATTCGCACTGCTCTCGCCTATGCCCGCGGAGAATATGTCCTGATCCAGGATTCCGATCTGGAATACGATCCCCAGGACTATCCGAGGCTGCTAGGTCCGCTCGAACAGGGCAGAGCCAACGTCGTCTATGGCGTGCGTCCCAATCGTCCGCAACGCGGCCTGCGCTTTTTTCTCGGGGCCAAATTGCTGACGCACCTCACCAATCTCCTTTACGGCGCTGGCATTCACGACGAAGCGACCTGCTACAAGGTCGTTCGCCGCTCGCTGCTCACAGAGATGCATCTGGAATGTCGTCGCTTCGAGTTTTGCCCCGAAGTCACCGCGAAGCTGAGCCGCATGGGCGAGAAGATCGCAGAAGTTCCCATCTCCTACCATCCCCGCTCCACGGTCGAAGGGAAAAAAATACGCCATTCCGATGGCTGGCTGGCCATCTGGACTCTCCTCCGCTACCGCTTCGTCCCCTGCCGCCACTGGCTGCGCGCCAGCAGCGACGCCCCCCAAAGTCCCTTTGCCGTAAGCTTTTCGCGCCCCCCGCGAAATAGAGCCCGCTAACCGCGCCTGTGAAATCTCCTGTAGAATCTTGGGTTCGCAGAACCGTTGGCGATGTTCCGGAAAATGTTCACTAAAATTCTCATCGCGAATCGCGGCGAGATTGCCGTGCGCGTCCTCCGCGCCTGCCACGAGATGGGCATTGCCGCCGTTGCCGTCTACTCGGATGTCGATCGCGCCTCGCTGCACGTCCTCAAGGCCGATGAAGCCTACCCCATCGGCGCCGCCGCAGCCGCGGAGTCTTACCTCAACATGGAGAAAATTCTGGACGTCGCGGCGCGCTCCGGCGCAGATGCGATTCATCCTGGCTACGGGTTTCTCTCCGAGAATGCCAAGTTCGCCCAAGCCTGCGCCGACGCGGGCGTAAAGTTCATCGGCCCCAGCGCGGCAGCCATGGAAGCGATGGGATCGAAAACTCGCGCACGGCAGGCCATGGAGCGCGCGGGCGTGCCGTTAGTGCCTGGCACATCGCGCGGTCTGGAATCATTCGAGCAGGCCGAGCAGCTTGCCGCTCGCATCGGCTACCCGGTGATGCTGAAAGCGGCGGCGGGCGGCGGCGGCAAAGGCATGCGTTTCGTGCCCGCGCCGGAAGCGTTGAAGTCCGCGCTCGAAGGCGCGCGCAGCGAGGCGGAGCGGTCGTTTGGCGACGGCGAAGTTTACCTCGAGAAAGCCATGGTCAATCCCCGCCACATCGAGATGCAGGTGCTGGCCGATGAGCATGGCAATATCGTGTATCTGGGCGAACGCGAGTGTTCGCTGCAGCGCCGGCATCAGAAGGTGGTCGAGGAATCGCCCTCCCCTATGGTCGATGCCGACATGCGACGCCGCATGGGCGAGGTTGCAGTTCGCGTGGCCCGGGCCGCCGGATATACCAATGCGGGGACCGTTGAATTTCTGGTGGATCAGCAAAAGAACTTTTATTTCCTGGAGATGAACACGCGCTTGCAGGTGGAACATCCGGTGACCGAGTTAGTTACCGGCCTCGATCTGGTGCAGCTGCAGATTCTGATCGCCGCGGGTGAGCGACTGGCCTTCACCCAGGATGAAGTCGAGATTCGGGGACACGCCATCGAGTGCCGCATCTACGCCGAAGATCCAGACAATAATTATTTTCCCAGCCCCGGCAAGATCACGCTGTTGCTCGAGCCCTCGGGACCGGGGGTCCGCCGCGACAGCGGGATCTACGAAGGCTGGACCGTGCCCATGGACTATGATCCGCTGCTGGCCAAACTGATTGGCTATGGCGCGGACCGGAATCAGGCGATGGGACGGTTGATGCGCGCTCTCCACGAATATTTTGTGGGCGGAATCAAAACCAATATCTCCCTGTTCCTCCGGATTCTGAGCGATCCGGATTTTCGCGCCGCGAAGATGGATACCGGCTTCCTCGAGCGTCTCCTGGAGAAGAAGCGGGCTGAGCCTCCGACGGATTCAAAGGCGACCGAGGTGGCGGCGATTGCCGCCGGATTATTTGCCGCTCTGGGCGTTCCCGCCGCCGCAGCGGGCGAGCGTTCACCCGGCTCTCGAGTGGGTAAGCCGAGCGCTGCTTCGAACTGGAAGATTGCAGCTCATAAAGAGGCGATGCGATGAAGCGCAATGGAATTACGGGCAACTGCCAACTCGCAATGGCCAACCGGTTTTCATGACCTACGACATCGCCATCGACGGCCGCAACTATCGGCTCGAACTCATTCGAGCGGAAAGTCGCTGGTCATGCCGCCTCGATGGACGCGAAGTCGAAGTCGACGCCGTCGTGGCGCGGCCCGATGTACTTTCTCTCCGCATCGGCAATCAGGCCTACGAAGTGAAATGCGAACGCGTCGCGGGAGGTCTGTATCTTTGGGTGGGCAGTGCGCGTTTTGCGGCCGAGGTGCGCGATCCGCGATCTTTGCGGGGACGCGTGCCTGGGCTCGAGGATCATGGTCCCAAGAAGCTTACGGCTCCGATGCCGGGCAAGATTGTTCGCGTACTGGTCGGGCCGGGTGACGAAGTCGCGGCGGGCTCTGGCGTGCTCGTGGTCGAGGCGATGAAAATGCAGAACGAAATCAAATCGCCCAAGAAGGGTACGATTCAAAAGATTCTGGTGCGTGAAGGCGCTGCCGTGAATGCCGGAGACGTGCTGGCGATTGTGGAGTAGGGCAGTCGCGCGGTTGTGTTCTCTGCGCGAGGGCGCGAGCGCCGCCCCCCTCGACTTCGCGCAGGGCAGGCTCACAGCCGCCGGGACGGCGACGCTATTTTTCCATCCCATTGCTGTCGAGCACCTTCTTCGCGTAGTAGTTTTCAACTTTGGCGGAATCGCGTAAAACTTCGTAGTACGCGGCCTTCAGCAATTGCTCGCGGCGGTCGTGAAGCTGCGAGCGGATGGCTTGCTGCACTCGCGGATCGGACAGTTCCCGCTGGCCCGCAGGTTCCTTCGACACCAGTTTCACAATGCGGAAGCCCAATGCCTGCTTGGCGGGGTTGATCACGCTGACGATGGGGCTGTACTGGCCCGGTTTAAGCTTCATGACAGCATCGCGGGTCGCTGGATCGGTTCCTTTCAATCCCGACTCGGGCACCGATCCAAGATCGCCGCCGTTGCCCGCCGTCTCAGGGTCTTCCGAATACTTCATGGCCAGCGTGGCGAAATCGTCGCCACTGTCGAGTCGGTTGGCGACCATTTGGATCTTCTTGCGGGCATCGGCTTCGTTCTGTGCCTTGTCGTTCTGATTGGGCGCCTGCGGGTTCGGCGCCGGCGTCACCATAATCTGCGCCAAATGGTACTGCGGTTGAATCAAGTTGAACTCGCCCTTGTGCGCGTTGTAATAGTCGGTGATGTCCTGGTCGGTCACATTGATCTTGGAAGACACTTCCTTATTCATCACCTTGTCGACGGTAATCGAGCGGCGGATATCGTGCTTGAAATCGACCAGCGTAATCTTCTTATCTTTGAGCCGCTGATCGAATTCCTCCTGTGAAAAAGGAGACTTGAATTCGTTGTACTTGCGGTCGATTTCTTCATCGGTGGCGAGCAATCCCAGCTTTTCGGCGCGCCGCATCAGGATTTGGTCATCGATCATTTGGTGCAGAATGTTCAGACGCAGCGCTGTGGCTTGCTCGCCGGTAGGAGCCTGCTGCGCTGAGGCGACGTTGTTGTCGTAATATTTGTCGACCTCGGGGCGAAAAATCTTCCGGCCATCCACCGTAGCCATCACATCGCCAGTAGTCTTTGCATTGCAGGCGGCCACGATCGCCAGCAGGAAGGCGACTGCCAGCGCCGCTGCGAACTGGACGAAGAAAGAGGTTTTTTTCAAGAATGTATCTCCCGTTGCTGACTGCAACGACCACTGAAAATCGAGACCGGAGGCGCGGCCGCGCCCCGCCCTCGATGCTTCAAGTACACATTATCGCGATGCCGGCGTCGCCGCCGATGGTACGTGCGGGGGCACGGGCTGTCCTGCGTCCTTCAGGGCGGCGTCCAGAGCGGCGCGGACCTCACCGATCGGAACTGCACCGTCAAGCTTCTGGCCGTTGATAAACAAGGCCGGGGTGCCGTTCACGCCAAGATCGTCGGCTTCTTTCATGGAGGCTCTCACCGCATCTTCCTTTTGCGCTTTGACGCACGATTGCAGCTTCGCCGCGTCCAGGTTGTGCTTCTGAGCTTGCAACAAGGTAATCTTGTCGATCGCTCCGAAGCGCGCTGCGGGAGTCTTTTCGCTGTCGACCTCGCCCTTGTTGGTGTGGATGTAGTCGGCGAAGTCCCAGTAGGCATCGGTGTTTTGCGCTGCCAGGCAGTTTGCGTCAACCGCGGCATGCATCGCCCAGGGATGAATCTCCGACAGCGGATCGTCCTTGTAGATAAATGTGACCCGGTCGCCGTACTCCTTAAAGATTTCGGGGAACAGCGTCTGATGCATGCGGGAGCAGAAAGGGCACTCGAAATCGTCGAAATTGATCACCACCACCTTGGCGGATTTGGCGCCGCGCGAAGGCCGGTCTCGGACGTCAATCTTGCTCATCAACTCGGCGAACGGATCTTTATTCAAATCAAATTTCGTCACCCGCAGCAGAGTCGCGCGATCTTTGGACAGCAGGAACTTGTAATCCTTCTGTTTGCCGTCGCCGCCGTCGATGTTCACCGTTACGGCGTCGTATCCCGGCACATCGGTGCTGGGGGTAACGGCGCCCACGGTCAGTTTTACGTCAGCGGGGATGGTATAAAAAGAGCGCACCTGGTGCTCGATCTTGCGAACCACGTCGGGAGGCGCGGACTGAGCAACACAACCCAGACAAATCAGAAGCAGGATGAGCAGTGAACGTCGAATTAGAATCAACAGGAACCGCCTCAACATCACTCGTTATCTTTCGATTATCTCATAGCGACCAGGCTGTCGAACTGCGCTCGACCCCTCGGCTTCGCTCAGGACAAGCTCGCCGAGCGCGGCTGTCCTCCCATGGATCGCGGCGCGAACCGGGACACTCCCGAACGCCCGGGCGCCTCTATCCCCTGCGCCGCAGTTGTTCCGCGGGCAGCAGAGAGTTCATCGATCCGGAGCGAAATCCTTCCAGATCGAGGGTGACGAACTTGAATCCAAGCGCTTTGAAGATAGCGGTAAATTGATCCGCCACGGCGCGATTCAGAACGCGGTCCAACTCGTCACGGGCAATCTCGATACGGACCATGTCGCCGTGATGGCGCACGCGGAACTGGCGGAAGCCGAGGGCGCGAATGGCGTCTTCGCCACGTTCGACCACAGCCAGCGCCTCGCGCGTAACCGGACGGCCGTATTCGATGCGGGAAGAGAGACAGGCGGATGCCGGTTTGTCCCAGATGCGCAAGCCAGCCTGGCGCGCCAGTTCGCGAATTTCCTGCTTGGTAAGTCCAGCCTTCAGCAACGGAGCGGCGACGTGGTGCTGCCGCGCCGCTTGCTGGCCGGGGCGGAAGTCACCTTGATCGTCGAGATTCACGCCGTAAGCGATGGCGTCGAAGCCACGCGCGGCGCGAAGCTTCTCCATCACCGCAAAGAGTTCGTCTTTACACTGAAAGCAGCGCTGGCCGTCGTTGCGCGCATATTCGGGGCGGTCAAGTTCGGAGGTGGAGATCAGTTCGAGGGGAATGTTTTGCTCGTTAGCGAAGGCGGTGGCATCGCTCAGGTGCGCGCGCGACAGGCTGGGCGAATCGGCGATCACCGCCAACATGTCAACGCCAAGAGCGCGGTGTGCGGCCCAGGCAAGATAGGCGGAATCGACGCCGCCGGAATAGGCGACGAGCAATCGGCCCAGTTTGCGGAGTTCGGTTTCAAAGACCGAACTCTTTCGCTCGATGCCGGTTTCGGGAGCCTGCATATTCATCTATGGTACCAGCCTGGGTTGGGAGGCGAACACTCTTGCTAAGTTCAGCGAGTAAGTCGGACATCGACCGGACATCGATCGGACATCGATCGAACATAGACAGGACCGAAGGCATCATCCTCCGGGACCTCGGCGCCAGCCGGACCGCTTTCCGCACGAGCTGCGATGGGCAGCGAGGCATCACCCTAATACAACCGTTCCTGCCTTCTCAGGTTTCCGAAGGAGCCGACGTTTGCCAGGCTGAAGGTGAAGCGAAACAGATTCTCATTACGCACGTTGGCGATGGCAAAGCGGCGATATTCCAGCGTCAAGCCGCAGCAGTCCCAGTTGTAGGTGGTTTGCGCGGTCGCGAACTGAAGTTGCCGCTTTTCGGCATCGAAGCCGAAGCTGCTGGCGGCGCTCAGTCCCCGGCGAGTCAGGCTGCCATAGCCCAGGGCGACGCGAAATTGCTGGAATTTGCACGTTACCTGGGCGGTCGTCGCCGCGGCTCCGCAGGTGCCTTCGTTCTGGGCGGGAGCCGCATTATTGGTCTGGGGAATCTGCAGAAATGCGTCCCCACCGCCTATGGTCAGCGGTCCCACATTGTGATTGACCAGCAGGGTGCTCGCATTCACGCGACCCAACTGGAAGTCGTAATCGAGATCCCATTCGGTATTTGTGTGGCTGGTGGTGTCCACTACCAGGCGCGACACCACGGGGGAAAATTGCCGCGGCTGGGTAGCGAACGCGATACCGGTTAAATCTTCGGTCGTGGTAAAGACATTGCGCTGTCCGGCCACCAGGGCTCCGCCGAATGTGGGATCGAGGAAATACTTTTGGTTCACTTCCCAGGTGACGACTTCCCTGGTTTCTGGCCCGGCGATGCAGGGCTGGGTGTCGAGAGTGCTGATGCGCTGCCACGGAACGGTCTGTTCCGGCGCGGCGGCGCCCACCGCCAGGCCCGTCATCGGGATTTCGCATCCGTGAGTTTGCGACGGCTTTGCTTTCGCGTAGAGGCGGGTTACGAAGCCGTATGCGACTTCATGGGTATTGCTCAGGAGGTCGCGCTCGTCGAAGTGCAGGACATTGGCGAAGTCGTTCACGCCCGTTACATAACGATAGATTACCCGCGGCTCGATGACGTGCTTCCACTTCCGGCCAAACAATTCACGGTCAAATATTTTCTCCAGAATGGGCGGCCGCACCTCCACCGACGTTTCCAGGGCCTGGCGGTTGGTGGGATCGTCCACCGCCAGTCCATTGACGAAGCGCTGGGTGTAATAGGTCTCGTGCAGAGTGAGCGCCGGGCGCAGCGACCAGCCGTGGAACTGCCAGGGTAGGGAAATTTCGGGACTGAAATCAAAGCGGCCGAGCAATGGTCCGGTATGAAAGCCGGGCTCAGTGCGGGAAAGTCCGGCCGCTGAAGCGTCGAACGACCAGAAGAATGGAGAGTGCCACAGTGGCCGGTCTACGCTGGAGGCGTCGGCGCTGGGAGCGTGGAGAATCCGTATCGAATCAAACGTAGGAGGAGAGGACAGGGTACCGTCAGGTTTGATGGTTTGGAAGTAGTTCTGATAACGCTCCACCATGCCGCCGAACGAAAGGCCGTCGACCGCCTTCGAAACAAACAGCTGAGACTTTACCTCTGAGTTGACCGCCTGGGTGAAAACTTCGTTGAAGGCCAGGCGGAACAGAAACGAACTCAGGTAGTCGATATTGGAGATCGCCCGGAAGCCGTCGAAGTTGCCCTCCGCCGTCAGGCGCGCCTCCTGGCCGCCTTCGCGCAACGGAGGCGCGCTGGCACCCTGGCTGATACCCCGGTCAATCACACCGAAAAAACTCAGGTCGATGTAGGAGGTATCGCTGGGGCGCGCGCGAAACTCCCCCCGTTGCGACCACCCTCGTTTGGAAAGATATTCGGCGCCGATGGTTGCGTCCAGGCTGCGGTCGATTGCCCAATAGAAGGAATCGCCAATCTGATTGCCATTGGTGGACGAACGGCCGACGGTGGGCACGAGGAATCCGCTATCTCTTACTTGCCGGGCCACAGGATGAGTGGCATAGGGAAAGTAGAAAACCGGGAAGCCGTGCAGCCAGAACGTGCTGTGATAAATCTGGGCGTTGGCGCCCACATCCACTACGACTCGGTGAGCTTCGAATTGCCATTTAGGATGGGGAAGTTCGCAGGTGGTTATCGTGCCATCATAAACCAGGTAGTGATCGGGGCTGGTCTTTTCCACGATTTTGCCGGAGAAGGCGAACGGAGCGGTTGAGGTGAGAACCGCGCGGGCACCCTGAAAGCGGAGTCCGGTGGTTGCCTTCACCTCGTAGAACCGTCCGGTCTCGGCCGTCAGATTGTAGGTTCCGTGACTGGCTTTGAGGTGGTCGTCGTTGGGGCCGCCGTCGAGGGTGAGGTGCCCGGAGGCACTGGCCTGACCGCTGTCGGAGTCGTAGGTCATTTCGTCGGCGCGAAGGATGTAAGTCCGATAGCGAATTTCGGCGTTGCCGCGCAGTTTGTAGACGGCGTCGACTTTTTCCTGTTGATCGGCACAGATGGTCGCCGAGTCTGAATCCTGGGAGGCGGCCTGGCGGGCGCACGGCGTGGCTGAATCTGAGGCTGGGATTGCTGGTTTCTGGGCGGGCTGCGGCGGGGAGGGAAGCACGGATTGAGCCGAATTGTCTGACGGCAACTGGCTGGTTACTAGCGCAAAAGCGAGAAGCTGATGACAAAGAAACAGCGCCGTGATAAGGAATCTAGTGGGAACAGTCATCGGAAGAAAATCGACGGAAGATCGTCCCTCGAAGGCGTACCTGCCCTTTCGGCTTTCTGGCCGCGGCATCGTGAACTTAGCACGGCGCTGCCCCGCGAGGCAAAGTGGCGAAAAAAGTGGCGAAAAAGGCTAGGATTCCCGTTGCTTCACTCCCGGTTGTACGTTCGACAGGAACGAGTACGATTTCGAAAGTCTGGTCTTCATGAATTGTCCGCAGTGTGGAGAAGTTTGCCGTTGCCCTTCCGAGTTCGATCCGGCTCCCGATTCGACCGCGACCGTTGCTGAGCCGGGAGACGCCCAGGCGTGGCGCGACGAACTCTCTGACCGGGTCAGTCGTTATCGCGCGCGGCGCAAAGTGCGTCCGCCGCGCTACCCTTCTCTGAGCCTGCGGTTTGAAGGTTTTTGCTTGCCGCCGCGTCTAAACCCGACCGGCGAAACGGCGCCGTTTTTACCCTGCGAACCGGCTTCGAATCAGGCCCTCGCGCTCAATCGAGCAGAGGCTGATAGGCAATTTCAGCCCTCCCCTGCCGCGGAAACCGCCGCGCTCACGGTCCGCCCTGCCGCGGGACCACTGAGTGCGGGACACGGCGGCGCGAAGATCATCGAGTTCCCCCGGTTTGCTTGGGGACCGCCCGCGCCTCCGCCCGATCAACTGGCGGAGCCGGTCAGCGGCCGGCCGCGTATCTTGGAGGTCCCCGAGGTTGAGCCTGCGGCCCCGGCGCTCGGCGGAATTACCATGGAGGCGGCTGAGCGCGAGGACGCCGAAAAGCGGCCGGGAGTCGACATTCCTCTCGACAGCGCGCCGCTGAGCTCGCGCTTAGTGGCCGCAGCGGTTGACGGGCTCTTGATTACCGCGGCGTCGGCTCTGTTCTGTTTTGTTTTTTGGAAGGTGGCGGCCATACGGCCGCCACTCGGTCAAATCCTGGGGCTGGCCGGCGGAATTCCTTGTGTCTTCTGGGCGGCCTACCAGTATCTGCTTGTCGTGCACGCCGCCAGCACTCCGGGGTTGCGCGTCGCAGGCCTGGAAATTGCCCGATTCGACGGAACTTCGACCAGTCGCTCTCTGCGCCGCTGGCGAGTGGCGGCCAGCTATCTTTCGGCGGTCTCGGCGGGAATGGGTTACGCCTGGGTGTTCCTTGACGAGGACGAGTTGTGCTGGCACGACCGCATCACACATACCTACCTAGCGCCGAAGAAGCGCAGGGCATCGGAGCGCTCGCAGCCTAACTGACCCGGAAACACCGGAAACAGCGGGGACGCTTCTTCCTCTCTTTCCTGTGCTATCTTCATTGGGTTCAAGCTTACTCGGTTCAAGCTTAATTGCAATTGCCGCCATCCATTTAGAAGCATGGCCACTTCCCCAGAGGGTACAAAACCGGTCGTAAAGGTCTTCGTCGCCACCACGGTGATGCTGACTTTTATCTCGTTCTGGCGCGCCTCCGCGATCGTTCTGTCGGATCTGGCCTCTTCCGCGTATTACGCGGGCGGCGACGCCGAAAAAGTCATCGGCAAAAGTGCGCCCTGGTTCATCCTGGCGGTCATGCTGTTCAGCTATGCGGTTCGGGCACTGTACATCGAATCCAGCAGCATGTTCGTGCGCGGCGGCGTATACCGCGTGGTCAAAGAGGCTATGGGCGGAACTTTGGCTAAGTTCTCGGTTTCGGCCCTGTTGTTCGACTACGTTCTAACCGGTCCCATCAGTGCGGTATCAGCCGGGCAGTACCTGGCGGGGTTTATCAAGGACATCGGGGTCTACCTGCACCGGCCACTGGATTTTTCCGACAACCACTTCGCCGCCGGACTGGCGGTGATCGTGGTCTTCTACTTTTGGTGGAAGAACACGCAGGGCATTCACGAATCCAGCCAGAAGGCGCTGCAGATTATGGCCATTACCACCGTGATGGTGGTGATTCTGATCATCTGGTGCACCATCACGGTTTTGCGCGCGCCGGTTCAGCTGCCTCCCAACCCCCTGCACCCGGGCGCGATTCCGTTGAACAAAGATTCGCTGGGCTGGCTCAACGGAACATTTTTCGGCCACCTCACCTGGGTCATCCTGTTTGTCGGTTTCGGACACTCGGTGCTGGCCATGAGCGGCGAGGAAACTCTGGCTCAGGTCAACCGCGAAATCGAGCATCCCAAGCTAAAGAACCTGGAGAAAACGGGGCTGGTGATTTTCATCTACAGCCTGCTGTTCACTTCGCTGGTGTCGTTCTTCGCGGTGATGATCATTCCGGACAGCGTGCGGCCGGACTATTTCGCCAATCTCATCGGCGGCATCGCCATGTATGTGGTTGGACCGACCAGCCTGAAGCTGCTGTTCCACGGCTTCGTCGTACTGGTGGGAGTGCTGATTCTGGCGGGCGCGCAGAATACTTCGATCGTGGGGGCGAACGGCGTCTTAAACCGTGTGGCTGAAGACGGCGTCCTCACCAGCTGGTTTCAGCGGCCGCATCACCGCTACGGAACCAGCTACCGCATCATCAACCTGATCGTGGGGATGCAGTTGCTGACCATCGTGCTGAGCCGGGGCGACGTCTACCAATTGGCGGCGCTCTACGCTTTCGGAGTGATCTGGAGCTTCACCATGAAGTCGCTGGCGGTGCTGGTGTTGCGCTTCACCGAGCCCGGCAACCGCGCCTGGAAAGTTCCGGGGAATTTACCCATGGGGAAAACTGAAGTTCCCATCGGGCTGATTATCATTTCTGCGGTGCTGTTCATGACCGCGATTGTGAATCTGTTCACCAAGTATCAGGCCACGATCGCAGGGATTGTCTTCAGCGTGGTCTTCTTCACGATCTTTACCATCTCCGAGCGCCATGTCACCAAAGAGCGTCACGGCAAGCCCGAGCAGCTTGATCAATTTCGCGTGTATGGCAACCAGGAACTGGGCAGCGGCGCCATGGGAGTGCGGCCGGGCAACATCCTGGTCGCCGTGCGCGACCCGCGAAATTTGTACTATCTGCGCAACGTGCTCAGAGATACCGACACCAGCAAACAGGATGTCGTAGTCATGAGCGCCCGCCTGTATCATCGCGAGCATAGTTTCGGCGGTAGTACAGTCTTTGAAGCCAGCCAGGTGTTTGACCACTATGAGCAGGAGCTTTTCACCGCGGCGGTCGCGGTTGCCGAAAAGCAAGGCAAGCCCATCTCTTTGCTGGTGGTGCCGGCGACCGATGTCTTCGAAGCCATCATCCTGACGGCGCAGCGTCTCGATTCCATCCGCGTGGTCTGCGGGCTTTCCAATAAGCTCACCGCGGACGAGCAGGCCAAGCTCACGGGCGACGCCTGGGAGCGCCTGCCCGAGCCGCGTCCCCGGCTGATTCTGGAGGTGTGTGCCCCGGACGGAGCCGTCCGTGAGTTCGCCCTGGGCCCGCATACACCTCGTATGCGCCCCCAGGATGTCGAACTGATGCATCGGCTTTGGCTCAACATTACGGCTGACCCAAAGTATGCGGGCGCGCACCACTACCACATCATGGCTCTGGCGCTGGAAGAATTGCAGCGCGAGTTGAGCACCGAGCAACGTGCGGTGCTTCTGCAAAAACTGCAGGAAGAGATGAATCGTCCCAGCCCCAGTGGACTTTGAAATTGGCCCCCGGTTTGCGTTGCTCGGTGTTGAGCAGGAGGTTTCCCAGGGCGCGCATTGCCGGCCCTCCCCTCCGTCAGGGAACACGGCATTTCCGCCGCGCAGATTGCCAGTCGGAACATTGCCAGTCGGAACGACGACCGCACCGATTTCAATTTCTCCGGTCCGGAGAGGCTTGTGCCCGAGTACGCCGACCCCATAGCCGAGACTCCGGTCGAAGTTCCGAATGCGCGGTTTGCGCGTCTGCGAGAAAATTTCCGCGAAGGAGCTGTCGCGCCCTGCCGGTTTGGGCAGCGGCCGCCGATCGATCAGCGTGATTGTGGGAGCAGCCAGATCTAGCGGTGGAGATTATTTTCCAGCGACGCTCTGAGGTTGGTGAAGCGGAAGGGATATCCACTCATCACCAGCTGCGTCGGTTCGACGCGCTGGCTGCCTAACAGAACAGTCTCTCCCATTTCGCCGAAGGCCAGCTTCACGGCGAATGCCGGCATGGGAACAATCGCCGGCCGGGAGAGCACACTGGCCAGCGTCTTCGTGAATTCCACGTTTTTCACCGGCTTAGGCGCGACCATGTTCACTGGCCCTTGCAGCAGATCGCTCTTCAGGATGTGATGAATCGCCCCGACCATGTCCTCGATGTCAATCCAGCTCATCCATTGCTGGCCATCGCCAATTCTGCCCCCGACGCCCATTTTGAACGGTGTCAGCATCTTCCCCAGCGCCCCGCCCTTGGAACTAAGCACGACGCCAGTGCGCATCTGAACGGTACGGATGCCCGCATTGGCGGCGGCCTTTGTCGCCGCCTCCCACTCGCGGCAAACATCGGGAAGGAATCCGATGCCCGGCTTACTGGCCTCGTTGAGCACCTCGTTGCCGCGGTCGCCGTAGTAGCCAATCGCCGAACTGCAGGCGAAAACCTGCGGCTTGTGCTGCGCTCCCGCCAGCGCTTCCGCCAAGCTGGTGGTGCCCGCGACGCGGCTTCCGCGAATCTTTATTTTCTTGGTTTTCGTCCAGCGCCCGACAATGCTCTCGCCCGCAAGATGAATGACTGCGTCGAAACCGGAAACCATGTCGGGGGAAATTGGCATCGCGGGATCCCAGCCAATCTGTCCCGCGGCTTCCGATCTGCCCCGTAGCAGCCGGGTGACGTCATATCCGCGAGTTTTAAGAGAAGGGAGAAGAGCCGACCCGATAGGCCCAGAAACACCGCTGACAAGAATTCGAGAAATCATGGCTGCCGCATGCAACTCTACCAGTTCACACAGCGTCCCACCAGGCTGGCGACGAGCTGGAAAACATGGAAGTGCTTGCCATGGGACAGGGCTCGACGAACTGCTTCAGAAATCGTTCGTACTCTGGTAATCCGGCGGAATACTTAGTGTAATTGCAGCAAATTATCCTCTTTGGTCCCAGAAGGAATTTATTGATGGCCTTGCAATTCAAATCTGGACTCATAGCTCTTGCCATTGTTACTGCGGGTTGGACCACGCCTGGCTCGGCACAGACGCCTCAGAGACTGCCCGTACCGAGTTCGGAAAACGGTGCCGAGCACAACGTGAAGTCCCAGGGCACGGCGCCAGTGGTCGAGTCACCGCCCGATCCGGGAGCGTCTGAAGGCATCAGCGGAACGGTCGTTGATCAAAGCGGAGCCGTCGTCGCCGGAGCCCAGGTGATGCTTACCGGGAAAAATCTATCGCTCAACCAACAGGTCCTGTCGGGCGACGATGGACAATTCTCCTTTGCGAATGTTGCTCCCGGACCTTTTCAGCTCACAATAACGTCGGCGGGATTTTCGACCGAAACCTCCTCCGGAATCCTGCTTGCGGGAGAGATCCATACTGTCCCGCAAATCGTGTTGCCCATTTCTGCCAGTCTTACAGAGGTGCAGGTCTCACTTTCCCCCACCGAAGTGGCCCAAGCGCAGATGAAGGATGAGGAGAAGCAGCGGGTATTCGGCGTCATTCCAAATTTCTACGTCACCTACGATCCCCATCCGCTTCCCCTCACCTCGAAGGAAAAATACGAGTTAGCCTGGAAGACGACCGCGGATCCAGTGACCTTCGCAATCATTGCGGGCATTGCCGGAGTGCAGCAGGCACAGAACACTTTCAGCGGATACGGGCAAGGCGCACCAGGTTATGCGAAGCGCTATGGCGCCGCCTTCGCCGACGTTACCATTGGCACCTTCATCGGAAGCGCCATACTGCCATCGCTGCTGAAACAAGATCCCCGCTATTTCTATAAGGGAATGGGTAGCAAGCACTCGCGAATTCAGTATGCCATCGCAAATTCGGTGATTTGCAAGGGCGACAACGGACGCTGGCAGCCGAATTACTCGAACCTGCTCGGAAACCTCGCCGCCGGCGGCATTTCAAATCTGTATTATCCGGCGCAAAATCGCAACGGAGCGGGACTAACTTTCGAAAACGGGGCCATCGGGATTGGGGCAACGGCAGTGGCCAATCTCGTTGAAGAATTTCTTATGCGGAAGTTGACGCCCAACCTTCCCGGGCGCGACCTAGCCAAACCCTGAAAGGCTGCGTGGCCCTTCCATCGGACTGTGGAGTGCCCGCTCCACACGGCGATCGCGGGCTATAATCGTGCATGGCGAGCTTGCGCCAACAGATCGCGACTACTGCCCTTACTCTGACCAAGTTCCGCGATCTGATGAAGCGGATCGGGGAGAACCGTCCGCAGGACGATCTCACGATCATCAAGAAGGCCTACGATTATTCCCTGAAACATCATGAAGGCCAAAGCCGTGCTTCCGGGGAACCTTATCTGGTCCATCCCCTGGAAGTCGCGCTGGTTCTCGCCGAAATGAAAATGGATCCGGTTGCCGTCGCCGCCGGCCTGCTGCATGATTCGGTCGAAGACACCTCGGTCACCATCGTTGACATTCGCAAAGAATTTGGCGAACAGGTCGCCCACATCGTCGAGGGTGTCACCAAAATCAGCAAAATTGATTTCGCCACGCGCGAGGAACAGCAAGCCGAGAACCTGCGCAAGATGATGCTGGCCATGGTCGACGACATCCGCGTGGTGCTCATTAAACTGGCCGACCGTTTACACAACATGCGCACTCTGGAACACCTGCCGGCAGATCGCCAGCACAAGATTGCGGAAGAGACCCTTGAAATCTACGCGCCCATCGCGCACCGCCTCGGGATGGGGAAAATTCGCGGCGAACTCGAAGACCTTGGCTTCCGCTTCCTCGATCCCGTCGGTTACGAGCAGGTAGAAAAATCGGTCAACGCCCGCCGCAAGGAGGGCGAGGCTTTTCTCGCCAAGATGCAGCAGACGATCTCGGACAAGCTCAAAGAGGCTGGGATTCAGGCGCGTGTGGAAAGCCGCATCAAACGCCTCTACAGTATCCATAAGAAATTGCAGCGCCAGCGCATTTCCGTCGATCAGGTCTACGATCTTTGCGCCATGAGGGTGGTCACGCGTTCGCTACCGGATTGTTACGCCGTTCTCGGTATCATTCACAACTTGTGGCGTCCGGTTCCCGGGCGCATCAAGGATTTCATCGCCATGCCCCGGCCCAATTTTTATCAGTCGTTGCACACTTCGGTGATCACGGAAGATGGCACGCCGTTCGAAATCCAGATTCGCACCGAAGAGATGCACAAGATGGCGGAAGAAGGCATTGCCGCCCACTGGAAATATAAAGACGGCCCAGTCTCGGCGCAGGACGAGCAACGGCTGGCGTGGTTGCGGCAGGTAGTCGAGTGGCAGCGCGACGTCAGCGATCCGAGTGAATTTCTTTCCACCTTGAAGGTCGATCTTTATCCCGAAGAGGTTTACACGTTCACGCCCAAGGGCAAGGTTGTGGTTCTGCCGCGTGACGCCACCCCGGTCGATTTTGCCTACAGCGTTCACACCGAGGTGGGGCACACCTGTATCGGCGCCAAAGTGAACGGCAGGATGGTGCCGCTGCGCCATAAATTGCATTCCGGCGATATCGTCGAGATTCTTACCCAGCCCGGCCATAAACCCAGCCGCGACTGGCTGGGGCTGGTTAAATCGTCTCGCTCGCGCAATAAGATCAAGCACTGGCTCAATGTGCACCAGCGCGAGCGCGCCATTGAAATCGGGCGCAAGCTGATCGAAAAAGAAGCGCGCAAGTACCGCATCGCGCTGAAAGAAATCAAAGACGAAGATCTGCAAAAGGTCGCTTCAGGATATGGGTTGGGCAAGGCCGACGACCTTATGTCGGGAATCGGCTACGGAAAATATTCCGCCCGGCAGGTGCTGGCCCGCCTGCTGCCCGCTGGGGCGACCCATTCCATTACCGGCGATATCGAATCCGAGGGTTTGACTTCGCAACCCGGGGGCATCGCCAGCGTGGTGCGCCGCGTCTTCGGGGATCACAATGCCATCACCGTCCGCGGGCAGGGCGACATGCTGGTGTACCGCGCGCGATGTTGCAACCCTATCCGTGGCGAAGGAATTGTCGGCTACATCACGCGCGGCAAAGGCGTTGCCGTACATTCGCTAAGCTGCCCCAATGTGACGAATCTTCTCTACGAACCGGAACGCCGCATCGATGTCGAGTGGGCCCGTGATGAGAGCACGCCGACGGCCTATCCGGTGAAATTGACTGTCTTCTGCGACGACCGCTTCGGCATGCTGAAGAGCATTACCGGAGTGATCGGCGACGCCAAGAGCAACATCCGCAATATCACTGCGCAAACCTCCAACAGTCAGGCCAGCGTCGAAGTGGTTCTCGACATCGCCGACCTCAAACACCTCGAACAGATCATCGCCGGCCTGCGTAAGATTCCCGGCGTCCACGAGGTGCAGCGACTGCAGAAGATCTGAAACCCTCAGCGCGCTGGCATCGAGGTTGATCCCTTCAAAGCTGCGGCTTCTTCGGAGAGCGGGACAGCCCCCGCCACAGTTCCTGGCGGATTGGCGACCAGACCGATTTTGAACTCGGATTTCGTATCTGGAGCATCCCCGATAGGGGTCGTCCGCGCGCTTCTGAATCTTCTTCTCTTTCTCTTTCTCTTCTTGGTCTCAACTTGCGCCGCCGGGGGCCTTCGTGAACATGGGGACCCTGATCTTTCTTGTCGACGGAGTGGCGGGCAACTTTCGTCCACTTGAAGGCTGCGCAGAAATTCCCAGGAAGAAGAATTTACCAGTCGGGAGACAGCTGTGGGAGGGAACGGGACTGGTTTTTTCCCCCTGTTTTGCTATGCAGATTTATCGGAGTTTGACTTCGTGGGAGTGATCTGCGTTAATCAGCCACGGAGAGTTCCATGCGCGAAGTTATTTCGACCAAAAGCGCCCCGCAAGCCATCGGCCCGTACTCGCAAGCCATCAAAGCCAACGGATTCGTTTTCGTGTCGGGACAAATCGCCATCGATCCCGCGACCCAGCAAGTCATCACCGGCGACGTTGCCGTGCAGGCGGACCGCGTCTTGCGTAATCTGTCGGCGATTCTGGAAGCCTCCGGCAGCGGCTTGGGGAAGGTTGTCCGCTCGACCGTCTTCTTGAAGAACATGGATGATTTCGGTGCCATGAACACCGTCTATGGCACGTATTTCAGGGCGGCGCCGCCCGCGCGTTCTACGGTGGAAACCGCGCGTCTGCCCAAGGACGTGCTGGTGGAAATCGATGTGATTGCGCTGGCATGAAAAGAGTTTCAACCACACACAGAGCAGGGTGGAATGCAGAGAAAATAAAACCTCTCGGAAACTCCGTGCTCTCTTGGCTTAGGCTTAGGCTTAGGCCTTGACGACTTTGCCGCTGCGCAGGCAGGACGTGCAGACGCGCATGCGTTTCGTGGCCGCGCCGACCCGGGCGTGCACCGGACGCAGGTTGACGTTCCAGCGCCGCTTGGTGACGTTGTGGGCGTGGCTGATACGGTTTCCCGCTTGCGGCTTCTTGCCGCAGATATCGCATTGTTGTGCCATGACAACTCCCGATGAATTCAGATCTTGTAGGGCAAACCTAAATTTTACAGGAACTTGGCCGGATCCGCCAATCCCGGTTTTTGCGTCCGAGAGCACCGCTCGGCGCTGATTTCTCGCAGCCCACAAACTCTCGGTCCTTAACAGCACTCTGCGGCACCTCCCGTTTGAGGCGCCAGATTCTCCGTCAACTTACTTTTATAGGTAGCATCCCCATCCGCTGCGCGTGCGATACTGATTCCATGCAGTCCCCGCTTCAAGCCGCTAGTGCGGCCACGGATCCCAAGTCGGTCAAGGTGAATCTGACGACCGGCGCGGGTGTGGACATTGAATGGAACGACGGCCACGTCTCGCACTATAACTTCGTTTACCTGCGCGACGCCTGCCCTTGCGCGATGTGCGAAGACGCGCGCGGCAAGGCTGGACGTCGGCCGGGAGATCCGGTCGTCCCCGCTCCCGGCGCGCTGCTGATTTTCAAGCCCCATGCCAAGCCCGTTTCGGCCGAGGCTGTGGGCAAATACGCCATCAAGTTTTCCTGGAACGACGACCACGACCTGGGACTTTACTCGTGGAAGTTCCTGCGCGAAATCTGCCCCTGTGGGGAGTGCAAAGCGTCGCGGGCGGCGGGTTAGCCAGGGTCAGGCATGGTTGAAACCGGGCCATGAGCGTGATTACTCGGAGCCGGGACGTTTGGCACATGATCTGGCAGCTGAAGATCGATAGAATTTTCCAGCCGCGCCATGAGTTCGACACAACCAATCCCGACAGTGCAGTCTGTCGTCAATGAGCTGCTGCCGGAGCTCTGCGCCAAAAGCGGTTGCGAGAAAATCGGCCTGGCGCGCGAATCCTTCGCGGCGATCCTCTGCGAAGTGGGCTCGCGACAAGCTACGGAAACTTCGTCTGAAAGCGAAATCCGCACGTTTCTTCTGAGTCTCAGGATCGACGAACTCGCGCTGGCTCGTGCCTGCGCCGCGGGCAGCAATCCCGCCTGGGAAATCTTCCTCACGCGCTACCGCGAAAAGCTTTATCTCTCGGCCCTGCGCATCGTGCGCGAAGAGTCTGCCGCCCGCGAACTGGCCGACACCCTCTACGCCGATCTTTATGGCACCAATACCCGCGAAGGCCGGCGGGTCTCTAAACTTGCTTCCTACTCCGGGCGCGGATCGCTCGAGGGCTGGCTGCGGACCGTTTTGGCTCAGGAATACGTGAATCGCTACCGCCGTAGCAAACGTCTGGTCAGTCTCGACGAAGAGACCGAAGAAGGCATCCAATACCGCGCTCCCGATCCCGAGCCGGTTGCCCCCGTAGACCAGCGCCTGGCCCAGGCCACCGACGAGGCCCTGGCCGTTCTTTTGAGCGAAGATCGCATGGTTCTTAGCGCCTACTATCTCGATGGCCGTACGCTGGCTGAGATTGCGCGAATGCTGGGAGTGCACGAATCCACCATCAGCCGCAAGGTGGACAAGTTGGCCAAGTCCCTGCGCAAACAGATTATTGCGACCCTAATACGCCGCGGTATGTCACGCCGCCAGGCCGAAGAAGCCTTGGAAGTCGATGTTCGCGACCTGCAGGTGCAGATTCGCCGGAGTCTGACCCCAGAAAGTCCGGCGCAAGAATCGTCTGCTCCGGCGTTCTCTGAGAAGAGAGTAGAAGCCAGAGTCCGGGAAGACCCAGGATAGCCACCGCCCGGCTAAGACTGCGCCTTCGATCCATAAAGCAAGAAACTCAACCCAGCAGCCCAGAACCGAGGATTAGAGCTGGAAGCTGAAATGCAAAATGTCCCCGAAATCGTACGCCGGCGGTTAAAGGCGGCAGCGCCTTCTGCCGATCATCCCGACGCGAACGCGCTGACCGCCTTTGCGGAGCGGTCGCTCGGCCAAGACGAGCGAGCCCTTGTGCTTGAACACCTGGGTCGCTGCAGCGATTGCCGCGACATTGTGGCCTTGGCTCTGCCGGCAATGGAGCCGGTGGAGACCGCCTGGAGACCAGCTGCGACAGGGTGGCTCACTTGGCCAGCTTTACGTTGGGGATTTGCGGCTGCCGGTATTGTCGCTATCTCCGCACTTGGAGTCGTCGAATATCAGCGGAGGCCCGCAACCACAGCCTCATCGGCACGCGCCCGCGTGGAAGTCGCAGGCAACGAATCGAGCCAGGCTAAGCATCAATCGTTGGCGCCTGTCTATTCTGCGACGACCAAGAAGGCCTCCAACCTCCAAGCGCCCGCGCCTTATGCTCTGACCGACGCTGCTGGCGCTACCGATGCGACCCTCAGCGAGAAGAAGAGTACGCTTCGGGCTGTACCACCCCCAGCACGGGCTCCTCAGCAGCAGGCTGGAAGTCCTCACCGTGCGGTGGTGGGCGGGGCCTTGACCTATGGCCCACGGATGCTGAATCAATGGCAGCAACAGAACGCTGTGCAAAATCAGGCTGCAGCGGCAGCGCCATCATCGGCCTTCGCCAAGCCGCAGGATGCAGGCAATCTATCCGCAAATATGCGTCTGCCGGTGGTTCCCGAGACCGTTGCGGTAGAGAGTCAATCGTCCCAACTCGACACCCAGGCGCAGACTCTGGACCGAAGCCAGATCGACACACGTCAAGCCACAGCCCGGCCGGCTGCGTCGCAGCAATCGGGCGATGATTATGCTATGGCTCGGGTCGGCAAAGCTAAACCTGCCGAGGCTGCGCCGGACGCTAATAGTGGCGTTGTCGCTAACAGAGTCGCAACGCCGGCCGTACCCCAGGCGACAGACGGCGCAGTGTTAGCTTCGTCCGCCCCCGTGCCCCGCTGGACCATCAACTCCACGGGCGGTCTCGAGCGATCTCTCGATCAAGGCACTACCTGGCAAGTTATCAACGTGAACGCGAATCCCGTGTACTTCACGGCTGCGACCAGTGCGCAGATTCCCGGAAGTGCTTCTAAAGTTCAGAAGGACGCGTCTCCCGTCTTTCGTGCCGTGGCAGCTTCCGGCGTAGACGTTTGGGCGGGGGGGGCCAGGGGCGCTCTTTATCACTCGCAAGATGCAGGGGACCACTGGACCCGCGTGTTGCCCACATCGTCCCGGGCAATACTCACCGGCGACATCATCAGCCTGGAATTCTCCGACATGGAACATGGAAAAGTCTCAACCTCGAACGCGGAAGTCTGGACGACCACCGACAATGGCGAGACCTGGCAGAAACAATAGTCGACTGAACGTCAGTCCGCTGAACGTCCCCAACCGCCCGGAACGATATCGCCTGCTTCGATTCGTTTCGAATTAGCTCTGCGCTCACTGAGTTACCAAAGTGACGTTTACACAAAAACAAGGGGATTCTAGTATGCATCTCGTGGTTTGGCAGTTCTGGGGGAGGGCTGCCGAGGCGTCCTGGACTGAAAAGTCGAGGGCGCTTTTTTTTGTGTCCGCACGAAAAGTAAGTTTATTTCGATCCCCGGCAGGCGGCACAATATCCGCCCATCTCCAGCCGTGAAATCAGAACGCGGAACCTGCAATCTTTTTCCACTTGCCGTTTGAGCCTCTCAAAACTGTCGCTCACAAACTCGGTGATCTGGCAGCGGCGCAGACAGGCCATGTGGATATGGTCGCGCTCCAGCTTGGGGCCTGATTTTCTTAGGCACCGGGTCCGGCCGGTCGGCGCCTTCCTGCGACCTTCCTGCTTCGCCAAGCATCCAATGACAGTGTTAGGATGATGAGCCCCCTGAGGGGAAGCATTTATTCCGATCGCCCGGCAGCGCAGCCCGTGGGAGCGTCCGCCGACAGCACGGCGTTAACAACGAGGAGAAACCAAATGGCAGGTAACGGAATCGTCGAAGTGACCGATGCGAACTTCGACCAGGATGTTTTGAAATCGGACAAGCCCGTTCTGGTGGACTTCTGGGCAACCTGGTGCGGCCCCTGTCGCGCTATCGCTCCTATCGTGGAAGAACTGGCGACCGAGTATCAGGGCAGAATAAAAATCGGCAAGATGGACGTCGACTCCAACAGCGCCACTCCGATGCGCTACAAAGTCACCGGCATCCCGACGCTATTAGTTTTTAAGGGAGGCCAGGTGGTCGAGCAAATCGTCGGCTACAAGCCGAAGGACACGATCGCGCAAGCCCTGAACAAGCACATCGGGTAATAGCTTCTGGCTAAGACTCTTTCACGCACGCTGACTTCTGAGCAGCGTGCGTTCTTATTTTTGCCGAGACCTCGGATTGGGTTCTCGACGGAAAGAGTTCCAAAGGCCGGGAGTCGCTGGCTAAAAGCGATAAGCTATAAGCCGCTCAGTACTTCCGCAACACTCCGATCACCCGCCCCTGCACATCGACCGAAGCGGCCGGCACAATGATCGGCTTCATACTTACATTCGAAGGCTGGAGCCGGATGTTGTCGCCTTCCCGGTAAAAGCGCTTCAGCGTTGCGTCAGTCGAATCCACCAATGCCACCACAATGTCTCCGTTGTGGGCGGTGCGGGCTTTCTCCACCAGCACGTAGTCGCCGTCGAGAATGGCCTCGTCCTGCATGGAGTCGCCCCGCACTTCGAGCACAAATACTTCTTTCGAGCGCACAAAGTCTGCCAAAGAGATGGTCTCGTTATTCGGCACCGCTTCGATCGGCTGACCGGCGGCGATGCGCCCCACCAGCGGCAGCACGACCGCCGTGTTCACGCTCATCGCCTGCTTGAGCCGTCCCTTGGGAGGCAGCAGGTCAATCGAACGGCTGCGGTTATAGTCTCGGGTCAGCAGTCCTTTTTTTTCCAGGTTGGTGACGTGCTTGTGCACGGTGGCTAGAGAGGTCAACTCCAGCCCTTTGCCAATTTCCTCAAACGAGGGCGAGTATTGATGCTCTGCCACAAATCGCGAAATGAAGTCGTATACTTCCCGTTGTCTGCGTGTGATGGCCATGACGACATTTTAGGCGAATATAAAGCGAAGTCAAGCCGCAACTTTAGCACTTGCTGGGGGTTGCAATAGCCAGAGGGACGAATGCACGGCCACCACGAAACCGGGAAACAGCAAGCGATCCGCGGCATCCGAGCAATTCGCAGCGGCCGCGCCGCCTTCGGCCTGTGGTTTGGATTGTTTGGTTCGGGAATGCTGGTTGCCCAGAATGAGCCCGCGAAAACCGCGAACCAGGCGGTCTTTACGCAGCAGCCCGCCCGACCCGCGGAATCGGTCCCGGAACATCACCGCCGGCGATATACGTTCCCTGAAAATGAGTGCAGCGCGGATTTCTGGAATCCGTATGGACAACAGGCGTCTGCCATCACCCAATCTCCCGCCCGTGTGCAGCAGAGCTCTATCGAACAGCTTGCTCCCGGAGAAACCGTGCAGGAGTTACCGGATGAGGTCGTTGCTCCCGCGGAAACCGTGCAGCAACTGGCTGATGAGGTCGTTGAGCCCGCACAAAGGCTGCGGCAAATGGATGACGAAGTCGTCCGGGGAGCGCCTGCTATCGAAGAACCCCCCGGTGAGCGCATCGGAGGGAGGCCCCGAACCGACGATCGGCCTTATTTCAGCCTCGACAATCTTTGGCCTAACTAGGGGTCATTACTTTGCTCGACGGCGGAATTCCGCCCATGCTGTTTGTGGCTCATACCGAGTTTTCCGGCATCGATGGCGGGCCTGTTTTTGGTTGCCGCCCGTCGATTGCCTTGAAACTTTTGCCCCGCTCGGAACTCCAATCCCTAGTCTTTGACGTTTTCGCAGGAAAGTATTTCGCACCAGGCTATGAGGAAACCAAAATGTCATCTACAACTCGCTTCCTTCTGATTGTGTTGGTATCGCTGTTAGGCGTCTTTGTCTGGAAGGCACAAGCAGGTCCGTCTGTAACCTTGCCTCCCCCTGTGTTGGACGCGCCGCGCGCGGGCGCTTCTGGGCAACAAGCCGCAGTGATTTCCGGCGGATGTTTCTGGGGAATCCAGGCAGTCTTCCAACACGTCAAGGGAGTTGTCAGCGCGACCTCTGGCTATGCCGGAGGTTCCGCCAATACCGCCGAATACGAAACCGTCAGCACCGGTGAAACCGGCCACGCCGAGTCCGTGCAGATCCTCTACGATCCTTCGCAAATCACCTATGGCCAACTGTTGCGCGTCTTCTTCTCGGTAGCGCACGACCCGACGCAACTCAATCGTCAGGGCCCCGACCAGGGTACGCAATATCGTTCGTCGATTTTTTTCAGTAACGATGAGCAGAAGCGCATTGCCGAGGCCTACATCGCGCAACTCGACAAGGCCAAAATCTTTTCGGGTCCGATTGTGACCAAGGTCGTCCCGCTGCAGGCTTTCTATCCGGCAGAGGCGTATCACCAGAACTATGCCACGCTGCATCCCCACCAGCCCTATATCGTGATGAATGACGCTCCCAAACTTGCGCACTTGCAGAAGGAGTTTCCGGATCTCTACACTGGAAAGTAAGAGGAGAAAGATTTCCAGCCGCGGAGCGGCGCAAGAATGCAGCCGACGGCGAAAGCCGTGGGTGGTCATCCGGAGGAGGTCAGCAAGCCCGGGAAGGGCGAAAGAAAAACCGGCACCCCAGATCTCGAGGAACAGCTATGTTCGATTCCGAGCTTGATCGAAAAACCACCCGCGATGGTGTTACGGATCCGCGCCGCCGCGTATTCCTGGCGAGCGCGACTGCGGCCGCCGCCGGCCTCGTCCTCTGGCAATGGAAGAAACCCGCGGTATTGAAAGTCGCGGCGGCCGCAAACCCTAGCCCGAAAGAAGTCACCATCGTTCTTTTCTCCGAGACCGGTCTGCGCCTGAAGCAAGTCGACATCGCGAAGCTCATTAAGACCGAAGCCGAGTGGCGCCAGCAACTATCCTCGGGTGTCTTCGACATCACCCGCAATGCGGATACCGAAATCGCCTTTTCGGGAAAATACTGGAACCTGCACGACAAGGGGATCTACCGCTGCATCTGCTGCGACAACGCGCTCTTCGATTCCGTCACCAAGTTCGAATCGGGCACGGGGTGGCCTAGTTTCTGGGCGCCGATTGCAGCCGAAAACGTAACCGAGATCCGCGATACAACTTTCGGGATGGTCCGCACCGCAGTCGCCTGCACCGAATGTGACGCTCATCTCGGCCATGTTTTTGACGACGGACCCGAACCCACGCACCTCCGCTACTGCATGAACTCCGCATCCCTGCGTTTCGTGCCGAAAACCTAAACGGTCGCCTACAATGAACGTATGAACTCCACGATCCCGGTTTTCCGCGAACCTACCGGCGTCGAGAAAATCTTTAACCGCATCTTTGGATTCTTCGTGGGTCTCGGTCTCGGCTTTTCCCACAACTATCTGCTCGAAGTCCGCGGACGGAAGAGCGGCAAGCTCCACTCGACCCCCGTCGATCTGCTGGAATTGAACGGCAAGAGTTATCTGGTCGCACCCCGCGGGCGAACGCAGTGGGTGCGCAACGCCGAGGCCGCCGGAGAAGTCACGCTGAAGAAAGGAAGCACGCGCCGAAGATTCCGCCTGAGTCCGATCTCCGACGCGGAAAAGCTGCCGATTTTGAAAGCCTACCTCGACACTTTCAAGCGCGAGGTGCAAAGCTACTTTCCCGTTCCCGCAGGTTCGCCACCAGAATCGTTCACCGCGATCAGCGGAAGCTATCCGGCTTTCGAACTTTTTCCGGATTGAATTCTCTTGAATTTTCGCGGATGAAGCCCCATTTGACGGCCAGGGTGAGCGGCTACTTGTTTCTTCGGACTTGCATTGCACGGCCTTTGAGAGCCTTGCCACTTGCCTCAGGCGTTTCGAAGCCGATGCGGCGACGGTTGGGCTCTTCGGGAGTCATAAGTTCGCGGATAGCGTTCATCAAGTCCTGAATATCGGCGTCATGACTCTCCAGACGGTGTTCCAGTTCCGCCAGCTTCGTCAGGATATGGCGGTTCCCGACGATGGCGCGACGCATCCGCACAAAAGCCAGAACGACAAACACGCTCATCTCGATCGCGCGTTCGGAGCTCAGCACGGTGGCAGCCATGATCGCACCGTGTTCGGTAAAGGCGTAGGGACGATAACGCGCGCCGCCATGGCCTTTACTTGAGATCACATTTTGTGATTTCAAGATGGCCATTTCGCGCGCGGAAAGTTGAAAGCGAAAGGCGGGCGGAAAGCGTTTCGCATTGCGCTTGGCCTGCTGATTCAGGTGCCGGACTTGTACGCCGTATAGCTCGGCGAGGTCCGTGTCGAGGATAACTCTCTGTCCCCGGAGAACGAAGATTTTCGAATCAACTTTTCTTGCGACCACGACGGCTGTTTCCGCCATATTTTTAGAAGCTCGTTTCAAACTTGAGGTCATAACTTGTGATCTCAAGTTCTCCAGGATGGTTAGCAGCAGAATAACAGCCGGCTGCAGGTTGCGGCACCGCGGAAGTTCATTCTTAGTGCCCGCGAACGCCGAACTACGTTATGACCGAACGCAACTCACGCTTCCGCTGCGAAGGAGTTCTCGTCCGGCTTGATTTTTACTTTTACTTCTACTTCGTCGGGGACGGCGTCGGCAGCCACGTCCTGGGCGAACTCGTAGCGGCGTTCAGGCCCCTTGTGGTCGACCACTTGAACGCGGCGGGCGGGCATGGTGCTCGGCTCGAGCCTGGCGATGCGGCCTTCGCGCACTTGAATTTGTGCGCGGAACCAGTCCGTGCGATACATGCGTCCCGCCGCATAGAACGTCATCGAGGCCGCGATGGGGCCTTCAAATTCCTCTCCCGTACAGGCCAGAATGCGGCCGCCCATTTCCTGCGACCAGGTCAGGCCTCCGACCAGAGGGTCGTTCAAGCGGCAGCGTTCGAATGGCATGGCATGCGAGAGCTTACGTAATTGCAGCAGTTGCAGCAGGACCGACGTTTTCGCCAGATTGGTGACAATGATTTTCGCTTCAGTAGCGGAGACGCGCTCCATCTTGATATGGATATCCGGCGACCACTCGCGCTCGAACTCCTCGCGAGCCAGAGCCAGGCCTTTGTCCGTCGCCTCGACGTAGCGCAGCGTGGCTCGGGCCAGGATCACGCTGAAAAGGCAGGTCACAACCGTAGCCATGACCGGGATATAGCTGATCAGCGTGGAAAATGGGATGCGATATGAGTCGATCAACTGCAAGTGCATAGAGGCGTGGCTCCTGCTGGAATCGAGTTCGAGAACGAGTAGCGATCCGAGAAATTCTAGCCGGGAGCTGGCTGGCGCTCCAGATGCGAATGGTGAGAGGCGGGTAACCGGCTCAGTGCTAGGCCTTTGGTAACAGGCGGATGCCTAGGAACTTTGCCGAAATTGAGACCGCACACGGTCTCGGTGCAACCCGACCAGCCACCCAACACTTAGGGGGAGCAGGATTACGAACAAACGCGCCACCAATCAGAACTGGGATGGCAAAGGCAAGATTGTGTGTACTTCGACGGGTGCCTCCAAGAATCACCAAGGGAAAGATTCAGATGAGGACGAGGATGGGAACCGTCGAAAGAAAAATCGCGGCTTTTCCTGCCGGCTCCCGCAAAAGCAAGACTCCAATGGATGTCACGAAACCCGGCGAACGGAAGGCAAATTCAATAGCAATAACGATGATGGGCAGCAGGAAGCAGAGCAAGGCTGGATTCACGAACCAGAGATAAAAGCTCCCCGCCGGCACTAAAACGCATCCGATCAGAAGCACCGTGGCGACCGCGATGCTGGACGCTGGCGCTCTCAGCGGTTGCGTGCTCCTGCTATGGTCTCCGGTAGGTCATTCCAACACGCTGTCGTCCAGCTTTTTCCTGCCCCAGTCGGCGGCAGCCTGCACGAAGGCCAGAACGATGGGGTGCGGCTTCTTCACCGTGGACGACAGTTGCGGCTGGAAGAGTGTGGCCAGGTAAAAGCGGTGGGTCGGCGACTCAATCGCACGGATTTCGCCCTGGGCACCGCGCGCGACTACAGGGAATCCTGCTTCCATCGCGGTCCACTCAAAGTCGGGATTGACTTCGAAGTTGCAGAAGAATTCTTCGGTCGCGGTTTCTTTGCCCTTTCCGTAAAAAGACTGCAGGTAGGAGCCGGGACGGAGCCGAATTTCCGGGACCGCGCCGGATAACTTGGGGGCATCGCCCTTGCGACTGGGCACGGCGCAGGCTACCGGATAGACGATGATGTTCTTCGATCCGGAATTGTTCTCGGCGCTGTCGGCGTCGGAAAGGTTGAGCACATTGCGGGCGAATTCGATGAAGGCATACTGGAATCCGCCACAGGTGCCCAGGAACGGCCAATCGCGGCGGCGCGCGAACTCGATTCCCCTGAGCATCCCCTCGAAACTTTGGTAGGGGCTGCCGGGCGAGGCCCACAAGCCGTCGAAACTTTCAAGCGTCTTTTCGGCCGTCTCGGCGGTAAGCGACGGAGTCGGCAGCCACTCCGATTCAACCGTCATATGGAGCTTTTGCGCGGCGTGCTGCAAGGAGTCTGTCGTGGCGTGGTGCGAGCGAAAATCCTTATTAAAGTCGCCCAGAATTCCGATGCGCACGGGGTCGCTCACGGGTTGATTGTACTAGAGGCAAGCGGCGGACTAGCGGGAGCGGGGGATAGCAGGGTTAGAAGCGTGGTGCGGGAGACCGACTTTAGCGCAGCCGCTCAATGCCCAGAAAGAAGTAAAGACAGAGCAGCGCCAGCGCGGGGCCGCCCCAGATCATCAGCGCGCATTTCCAGCCAAGGGAGCGCGCGACTTCCTGCTGGCTGCGCCAGGAGATCAGGAAAGTCTTGTTATTGCTTCCCTTCATCAGCACGACCGGCGGATGGGAATCGAAAGCGTTGGCCTGAGCTGAGGAACCGCTTCCACTGGAGCCTTCGCCATCCATGTTCGGCGCGGCGCTTGTAGGGACAGAGAGGATTTGCACACCGCCGAACCCGGCCATGCCGGCCGCAGGCACTCCCGCGGCGGCCCACGCCGCTGGGCTCGAGATCCCCGCTTTGAGCAGTGCGGAGGCGATTTTTTGTTGCTGGCTCATTTCTGAACTTTTCGTGGGCGGCGATTCCTGAGGCAGTCGGATGAACTGATGGGAAGCATCCTCGGATCGGGTGGCGAGGCGCTGAGCCGGGGATCCGGTCTCAAATTCCTGTTGGCTACGGCTCGCTGAAAACAGAAGCGAATTGAGCGATAGTGAAAATCCTTGGGGAGAGAAAGAGCTGATTGCCTCGGAATCTCGGATCGGCTCGGGGCCGACCTCTCCTCCCGGATTTTCGCTCAGCGTGCCCAGAATGAACAGCGCGTTTTTGGGCTTGATGCAAAACTCTTCCACTTTGATTTTGTTGCTGGTGACAATGCCGTGGCGCGCCAGAAAGCTGAGCACATTCGCCGGTGCCGGATCTTTGGTGGTGAAGAACGAATCGCAGAATTGCTGTTCGAAATCGCGATGCAAGTCGAGATCGGCTCCGCGTGGATCGACCAGCAGGCGTCCGCTATTGTCATCCACGAAAAACGGCAGGCGCATGGCCTCTACGGCCACCTTGACCCATTGTTTATTCTTACCCTGCTGTTTGTACTCCCACACCAGAGTGCGGTAGTAGTAGCAGGGCCGCGCCGTAATGGGCGCGACCATGGTGTAGGGACCGACGGCAAGACCGCTGACCTCCACCATCCCCATCGAGGCGCTGCGAATTTTCGAGAACGGCGTATCGAGAATCAGGCGGCGACGCTGGAGCAGTTGGAATCCGTAAAAGAAGAAACCGATGCCGGCGCAGAAGCCGATGCCACACCAGACCAACAGTCCGGCCGGGCTCGACGAGCGAAAGAGAATGAGATTAGAAAGGATCACCGATGAAGTCCGAGGCAGGCGGATGCACCGCCTCCCTGTGGTCAGGCTAGCGAAATCGGAAGCAGCGGGGCGCACAAAACGGCACGAAGCGCTTACGTTGGTAATAGCGTTTCGAGGAGCCGCCTCTGATCTCGTATTTGCCTAAGCCTTTCGCGTGGGGTTCGAAAATGCGCTTAGCATCCTGTTGCCCTGTCCATACGCGTCCCCGAGCTTACGG
>Ga0210406_10000366_pt1 | contig 62946 bp, 104 predicted proteins | sample IncBWC30MmetaG_FD_155454 | JGI IMG/M metagenome (GOLD analysis project Ga0210406, IMG submission 155454) | Forest soil microbial communities from Barre Woods Harvard Forest LTER site, Petersham, Massachusetts, United States - Inc-BW-C-30-M | ecosystem: Environmental > Terrestrial > Soil >...
TCGGGAATTGATCGAACAGAAGTTCGAATTAACCGGATTGGCGTGCAATCCGCAGATGTGCCGATAATCCTCGGTCCTCGCAATCTTGATAGCCTCCGTGACGCTCGGAACTTGCATGTCCATCATCGTCGTCAACAGATTCCACAGAGAACGGATACGGCCTTCCGACTGAGAGCCCATGAATAGGAGAAGCGGCCGGAGCAAGTGACGCTGATCCAGTTCCGAGGCTTCAATAATGCGATTTACAACCGCCTCACTTTTGATCTGCATCGGGGGTTTTCCTCAATGGCCGTACCAGCTTGCCAGTTTTGTCGAATTGCAGAATGTGTTCCAGCACGGACTTGAACCGATCCGATTCGCTGTTCGGATCTCGTCCGGCTTCCTTCGTGATCTCGGTCGCGCGGTCGTAGTCGCTTTTGACTTTCACGCCGCCCTCTGATGCCCTATGAGCAAGGTGATCGCCATCGCTCGAATATCGCCTTCGGAGAAACGCACCGTGTACCCAATCACACTCCCAAAGTGCTCCGCTTCCTTCGCCGCCGCAATCGCGGTCTTGAGCGCGTGCTCTAACTGCGTTGGCGGGCGATTAGACGCTGCTGGCGCGCTGTGAGTGGGTTCTACCGGCTTCCGCTCCACTTTCCAGTCGTAACCGCGCTGGCCGTTGCGTGTGGCCTTTGTGAGCAGGAAGGATTGGCCGGGTGCGAGGGAGAGGGACTGGATTTCTCTGCCGACTTCCAATGGGACGTAGAGGCGGCGGTGATCTGTGAGTGAAAAGAGCATTTGCGGGCCATAGTCTCCGTGGACCTGGACGCCGCTGGAGGTCGTCAGCGATATTTCCGTGGGAACGTTCGGCTCCGGCTTCAGAATTGTGTTCGGCTTTGCAGCGGTCATGCGGCCACCTCATCATCCATCCCGAGAATTCGTTCATACCGGTTGCAGCGAACGCGGAGGATGCGATTCTGCTGGTGTTGAAAGTCCAGTTGCGAGCGCAGATTCTTGACCGTCAAATTGAGATCGTCGATTTCCCGCGCTGTTTCCAGTTGGTCAATTGTGGTCTGTTCCATGGATCTATTTTCCACAGTGGATAAGGGTGTGGAAATGGATCGGAGGTACTGGAATAGAAGGCAAAACGCCTTAGGACGATGATTAGGGTTTGGCCTCATCGGGTACTGTGCCTTCGCCGGATTCCGTACCGCTCGACATGGGCGATTCGCTGGCTTCGTTCGACGGTGTTTCGTCCGGTTCTTCCAGCGCTGCCTGAATTCTGGACAGGTAGTCGCGTTCCTGGTCGAGTTGCATCCGGTATTGCGGAAGCAGGAGCGCGGAGCCGTATTCCTTGATGGGATTGTCGTCGTCGAGTTCCTCGATCTTTTGAATTGCCTCTTCAATCGCCGAGACTTTTTGTTGCGCCTGCAAGAGAACTTCAATCGGCGGTTTGACCTTGACACCGCGCATCGCCTTTTCCATTTCGGCGCGCATCTGTTCCTCGGTCGGAAGCGGGTTCTTCAACTGGTCCGCGAGTTTCTGTTCCAGCTCGCAGCAGAGGAAATTCCGGAGTGACACCCGAACGCCCATTAGCACGTCGCCCACGGATTCGATGGACATCCGTTCAATCGCGGTCGCAGGGATAAAACACGGCAGCGCCCTCCAGATTGCGTCCGCGAGATGTTCCGCTTTTTCAATCTGTTCCCGCAACTGATGCGGCTCCGCGATGAAAGTGAAGTTCCGATGCGGCGGTGGAACCTGGATAAACATTCCGCCCGGTAGGGGTTGGCTCATAAACTTCTCCCTTGAAAAATAAACCTTGTCTTGTTCACGTTGTCCATGGTATACAGTAATACAGTTTTACGCAACAATAATTTAGCCTCAACGCGGTTCGGTCTGACGCGCGAGGGTTTGAGCGTTCGACCAGGAGAAGGTCTTGAGGAAAACCGATTGAGCGAACCGATCAAAGCGACATTCGAGATGGACGCAGAACTTCACCAACGGTTGAAAATTCAGGCCGCGACTGAGATTCGAACGATGCGGGAAATTGTGGAGGACGGTCTAAAATTGTACTTCGAACGAATCGACAAAACTACTCCTGGTCGAACGAACAAAATCAACACGCGCGATCTCAGGCCCGATGAGGCCAAATCATAATCATGCCCCCGGTCAACCACGCCATTCAACACCCGGATGTCCATTCGCCTTTCCAGGAGTGGTCCGAAGACCAAACCTTACACGTAGCAGTCTGCTACTCAAACCCCTTCCGCTGGAGAACCCGCCGAGAGCTGGCAAACGACTGCATCCGGCACCTAGCAGGATCGGCCAACGTGAAACTCTACGTCGGGGAGCTGGCCTACGGCGCGCGACCGTTCGAAGTTACGGAAGATCTTGGGAAATCGTGGATCAATCCCACCCGACCGGGCATTTCGAACATCCAACTGCGGACCACCTGCGAACTCTTCCACAAGGAAAACATCCTCAACCGAGTGATCCAACAATTTCCGGCAGACTGGAAGTACGGCGCCTACGTGGATGCCGATTTTCATCTGACGCGCCATGACTGGGCGCTCGAAACCATCCACCAGTTGCAGCACTACGACTTCGTGCAGCCCTTCAGCACCTACACCGATCTCTCAGGAGAAACCTATGGAACCGGACACCTCCCTCTCCGGCACAGCGCCGGCTTCGCGTTCACGTATATTCAAAACGGATATCGCCTACCTAGCGGGTTTTCAAACGGTGGATGGAGAACGCCGGTCGGTGACGATCACTATTACGGGGCAATTGGAGGTCCGCGTGGGGTCGGAGCGACTGGTGGCATGTGGGCTTTCAGACGGAGCGCTTTCGATACCGTTGGCGGATTGCTCGATAAGTGTATTCTTGGACACGGCGACTGGTTCATGACGTTCGGCCTCGTCGGTGAAGACGCTCCCGATATGCACGTGGACGGCTACACCGATGATTACCGAAAAGCGATTGTCGCCTGGCAGAACAACGCCGCGAAGCTAAAAAAGAATATCGGGTACGTGGACTGCCATGCAATCCACCATTTCCACGGATCGAAGACGAAACGGGCATACTCGAGCCGGGATCACATTTTGGTGAGAAACAAGTTTGCGCCGACGACGGATCTGCGGCCGGATTACCAGGGAATTTATCAGTTGACTCCAGACAAGCCGGCGTTGAGGGATGACATTCGAAGATACTTTATTTCGCGTTCGGAAGATGACCCGAATTTATATGGGTCGGAACGGAGTCTGGTTTGATGTTTTGGCCTCATCGCGTTTGAGGCTTCGATAGTAGTTTCGAACGTTCGACCAGGAGAGGTTTATGTTTTCACTTCTACGAAGAACAAAGACGGACCCATTTGCGAAGGTTGCGATTGGTGATGAACCGGGCATCGAGTATTCGACACAAGAATATATCAGAATCGCCGAGAAGGTGGGCGTGAGGTTGAAGCCTGCCACCAAAGATACCCTTCTCGCCGGAATTCTCAACGAACTGATGATCGGGGCTATTGACCGATCTGCGGTGGAACGCTATATGGATGCCAAGAAAGGCTATTGGAAATGGTTTCCTCTCCGCGCAGACGATCAATCCCGACATCCGATTGTGAGACTGACCACGGTTAATCATCCTACGCTCTATGGAGCATTGTCCGACGGCGTATACACCGATCCGATCCCATTGCCAGTAATGATCACGATCGAGCGAATAGTTGATCGTTGCGGAGTCGATGCGCAGTTCTACATAGGTGCAGTTGACACCGATCCCGATCCGTTCCTGTATGTCCGATTGCGTTCCGATCCGGACGTCGGTTTCGTCATCGAGCGATGGGATGAACCCGGTTTCCGCGACACGAAGAAAAATAAATAATTCCTCCTGGTCGGGCGATCTCGATCAGAAATCTCTCACAGCCGAAGGAGGCCAAAACATGAGAAATATCGTATCCATCACAGACCAAGTCTTAGCCCTACTCATCCCGGTAACCCCACCGGATGGATCAAACCAGAATCTCACCGTTGCCGTTGCAGCGTTGCAGGTGATCCGAAAACAAGGCATGTACTACCCGCCTGAAGCCGCGGAACTGCTCTGGGAATCCATGGGAGCCACTCTCTACCGGTATTTGCCGCCTCCCAGCTCGGCTCCGTTTGATCAGATTTCTGCTATTGTGACGGGTTCGACGGCCGGGGCGGAATCGGCACGGAAATGAAACGGCTGCTCATCCATTGCGCGGCCGGCCTGCTTGGGGTGATCATCGGAATTGTGGTCCGGCAGAAAGTTGACGCAGCCGACGCGGAATACATCCTCTTGATTGTGGAGGGCTCCGATCCCGACTCAAACGCCATCGGATCAGTTCAAGTAGGACTCAACAAAGTCCAGGCGGAAGGCGCGGCGTTCCAATTGAATGAAACTCTGAAAGAGCATGAGATCCCGCTTGTAGTTAAAGCACGGAAGCAGATCGTTGTGCGGCAGAGACGAGGGAAATGATACTTTAGCCTCATCGGGCTTGCGGCTTCGCGGGGTCCGGTTGAGCGTTCGACCAGGAGACGGATTAGTGCGATACCGGAGACGACGACTCGCGAAACTGACGGACGAACAGAAGGCGCTCGAACGCTACGCGGACCGCGCCGGTGTCCGTCTGGGAGTGATCACTGCTGGTCTACATGAAGCGTTCAAGTATTGCGATTCTTCGAAGGACCTAGAAATCCTCCAGTCGATCATCGACAACGATCTCGATCCCGCGATAAAGCTGGCCGAACGCACTCAAGCCGATCTTGAAGCCTCGTTCAGCAAGCGATCCAAAACCGCTCCTGGTCGAACGGCTAAAACCACACGCAAAGACAAAACCGGACTGAGGCCAAAAAAATGAAAACACTCTACCAATCAACCCTGATCTTCACAATCTTAACCACTCTTCTCTTCACCGGATGCTCCGCACCGGCTCCGCTCATGCTCATCTCCGACGCCTGCACAGCGGCAACCGTGGCCATCCCCATTTTGGAAGCCGGAGGCGTGATCCAACCCGGCATCGGCAACATCATTCTGGCTTACACTGCATCGGTGAGCGAAGCGGCCTCCAAATCATCGGCGGAACTTCTGACAAACGATACCACAGCACAAAAGTCTGAAAAGATCATCGGCTATTTCGCGGCCGTCGCAACGCCGGCGCTTGGTCCCACGGTTGGGCCGGAAGTCGAAGCCATTGTGAAAGCAATTGAATCGGCGGTTAACCTGTTTCTCTCGCAGTTCAACACGCCCCATGCAAAGAAGCTAGTTTCAGAGCATGGAGGGGAGCGGGTGAAGTTGTCTTCAGGGGATCGGCATGCTCTTGGAGCATTGCGAAATAAGTTTGATCAGACGGCGGTGAAGGCTAAGGGACTCATCAAGCACTAAAGCATTTTATGTCGGCCTCATCGAACATCCCGACTTCGCCGATGGTTGAGAGCGTTCGACCAGGAGGGAGACTGTCTCCTGCCAAAATCGAATGGCCGGGGTCCCATCGCCATGACCTTCGGCCTCGCCTCCCGATCTGGACGCGTTGTTTGTATTTGTTTGGCCTTCGCGATTTAGTGGTCACGGTGATCGCCGATAAAAACGCTGCATTGGCCATCTATGTAGAGACAGATTCCCTCCTGGTCGGGCGCTCTCAGTCCGACGAATCCGAGAATTCGACGGAGGCCAAAACATGAACTGCCCAGCCTGCATCTCCCAACGCTGGCACACAGAAGCAGAGTGGCTGAATCACCCCATGAGAGGACACGGATTCACCCGCGAACAAGGATGGACGCACCCGGACGCTCAAAAAGCGCATGACGCGGAAATGGCAGAGGTTGAACGGAAACTCAATGAGCGACGAAAATAATAAGTTGGCCTCATCGGAGTCGAGTCCTTCGCGCGAGGTCGAGAGCGTTCGACCAAGAGACACGGATTCTACCACCGAACTTCTAAAACTCGCGTGTGAGGAGCAAGAGGAACGGATCAGGCAATTAGATGCGCAACTGGCCGAACTACCGCGCCTGATCAGGGAACGTGAGCGACTGATCGCGCTCATTCGACGAATAGATCTGGTGCTCGGCCTACCTCTGTACGTGGACACGATGGATCACTGGTGGGATCAGCGTCCGCATCGTGGCCGGAAGTCCGCAGTACCTCTCCTGGTCGGGCGCTCCGACTCTCCACGAAGCCACACAGCCGAAGGAGGCTAAAAACATGGAAGTTTATAAACTAGGAAAAACAGTACCCCGTTTCGATCACCGAACTCTTCGAATGTCCCGCTACCGCACCGGGCAAATCGTGGTTCCACCCGAAGTATCGTGGCTCACAAAAATCGATCCGGCAAACCGTTGGCCGATGTACTTCAACGATTCAATAGGCGACTGCGTGCCGGCGGCCGCAGGACACTGTATCGAACAGTGGACCACCTACGCCGGGAATCCATTCATCCCCGCGCCCGCAGACATCCTCAAAGCCTATGAAGATCCAACCGTAGGCGGCTACGTTCCAGACAACGCATCGAACCCGCAAACGAACGCCACGGACAACGGCGCCACGCTGTTGGACATGCTGAATTACTGGCGTCAAACCGGAATCGGCGGGCACAAGATCTTCGCCTACGTGTCGGTGAATCCCAAGAACGCTTTGGAAGTCCGCGAAGCCGTCATGCTATTCGGCAACGTCTACATGGGCGTTCAATTGCCGACGTCGGTGCAGGGATTCGATTCATGGACTGTTCCCGATGGCGGAACCGCTTCACAGAATGGCCAACCGGGGAGCTGGGGTGGACATTGCGTTCCGGTCGTTGCGGTGTCGCCTGAATCGCTTACGTGCATCACGTGGGGTTCGGTGTTGAAGATGTCGCACAACTTTTTCTCAGACTACTGTGACGAGCTCTACGCGGTGCTTTCGCTCGATTGGATTGAACAGAACGGATTATCCGTGATTGTTTACTTGAGGCAATATATGTTAGTCTTGCGGCATGCAATTCAGCCCCGATCAGCAATCAAGAATTGTAGAAAAATTACGCGAGAAAAACTTAGGGGTTCCCTGCCCGATTTGTCGTCAGACGACAGGGTGGATGCTCGCTCCAGGTCCAGTTCATCTTCCGATTGGACCTCCACTGTATGGCTCAGGATCGGAACCGTTCCTTCCGATGATCGCCGTGAGTTGCCAAAACTGCGGCAACACGGTTCTGTACAACGCATTTGTGCTCGGCTTGGGCAACCTGCTGGGGTATGGAGCCTGATATGGAAAGACTTGAGGGAAACACAAATCCAATCATCGTTCCGACTGGCTCCTCGGTCGCATTTGAAATGGTGCCAGCTACCATGAGGATCTTTACGTTAAACGAAGATCAGGTGGATAATATTGCGGCGATGAACTTGGTCACGGCAGTCTGTCTTGCGTTTTTTGGTATATCGTTTGGTTCGTGGATTACATTGCATGCCACAATTATTCCGCTTGAGGGATTAAAGGATCAACAGGCCATGCTAAGCAGACTAACCACTGAATGCATGGCTTCGGAGATACTGTCTGTGTTCTTTTTTGTAACGTTCGCTATTGGCTTGACTGTCTCCGTGTTGAAGTTCATTCGCATCAAGCGGGGAAGTGTTAAGCCGATTTCTCGATGAGTTCCTTAAACTCCATCTTCGGCGAGTTAAGCAGGCGCACCAGCGTATCGCGAAACAGGTACGGATTGTCGCGTTGGTTGAAGCGCCACTCAAACTCATCGAGGTACGAGTCAAGATGTTTGGTGCTGACTTGATGATACGAACCAACGATAGACCGCTTGAACAGGCTCCATACGCCCTCGACCGAGTTCGTGTGAACATCGCCACGAACCCATTCTTCGGCGCGGTGGTTAACGGTTTCATGCGTCGTATCTTCGTCCGCGATCCCTACGTATCCGGGGGCTTCGTCCGTCATGATGCGAGCGGTATCAGGCGAGAGCGTTTCTATCGCAAAGCCATGGAGCGCCTCTTTACTGGCCTTCTTGCGGCGATCCACGCGAAGCCTGATCTCCCCGCCACGTTCGACAGCCCCGAGCACCATGGTCTTACCTTCGAGGCTTCCACGGCCCACATAACGCTTCTTGCCGCCCACGTAGGTTTCGTCCAGTTCGACGATACCATCCGCTCCGATAGGCTTCGGATTAACTTCCAGCATGGCCTTGCGGATACGATGGCAGAGATACCATGCGGTCTTATAGCTGATGCTCAAAGTGCGTTTCATTTGGTTAGCCGAGATACCTTTCTTCGACTCAACCATCATGTAAGTTGCCAAGAACCACTTCCACAGGGGAAGATGGGAGTCGTGAAAGATCGAGCCAGCAGTTACCGAAAAGTGATAATGGCAGGCCATGCAATGGTATTGGTCGCGCTCCGCAAGTGCGTAGACCTCGGTCTTATCGGTGCAACGCGGGCACTTCGCGCCAGTTGGCCATTTGAGAGCCTCAAGGTACTTGCGGCATTTCGAGTCATCCGCGCCAAACTGTTCAAAGAGAGCGATCAGGTTCGTTTCCACGGGGTTCTATATGCCTAAGAAAAAGCATCCGAAAGAGATGACTAACGACGAAGCGATCAAGCACTTATTCCATCCTAAGATCGTCGCGCACATGAAGGCTGAAGTAGCTAAAGCCGATGCTTCAAAGGTAAGAAAAAAGGCCACTAAGTAGATGTTAAACTACTTTGACCATTACGTCAAGTATATAATCACGGGATTATCTCCAGGGCAGTTCAATATGAAGCAGTTGGAAGCGGATTTGGCCATAGTCACAGGTTGATTGTGTTTTGGCCTCATCCGGCTCGCGGCTTCGCGGGTCCGATTGAGCGTTCGACCAGGAGGGGTTTTTGTGAGCATCCGAGAGATTTGCACCAAACTCGGTGACGGATATATTCTCCTGGTCGGATTCAATACTGCGCGTCTGATTCCCCGGCCCGAAATACTTCCGAATGAAACGCAGGGTTATGACATTCCCTATGAAACTGTCCGCGATATGATCGACTGCCATCAACTTGGTGAACTCAACGAAGAGGGATATCCTCCGCTTTCGGAACGGATTCGGGGAACGGGATGGAAGCGCGGGTGGCGCGAAATGGGACTTAAACCGCCTATGAAGGGGCAAGGTTACTACCTGATGGTCCAATGACAACGTTCTATGACATCATCGGCTTTGTTTCCTTTCTCACTCTGATCGGTTGCGTTGAATTGTTCATGACCTTCGAACTGACGTGCCGAAGATGTGGACGGCAGAGCGGTAATCACGATTTGGCGGATCTATTCAAAATCGGTGCAATGCTGTTAGTCGGTAAAAGAGATCACGATTGTAAACCCAAACCCCTCCTGGTCGAACGCTCCGATTCCGACGCGAAGCCACGTTCCGACTGAGGCCAAAACATGAAAAAACTCTTCTTCTTTTTGACACTCTCCTGTACAGCACAATCCCTTTCCCCCACACTCTCCGAACCCTTCTCCTATCCCGGCTCCCAGTTGGTTCTGAGCGTGGTCTACTCAAATAACAACACGTCTTCGCCGGCGATCGCCGGTTTCAATTGGTCTCTCTCCATGCCAGCGGGTTTCACGCTGGGAAACGTCGTTGCGGGTCCGGCATCGACCGCGGCGCAAAAAACAGTCACCTGCAACCCGGCGACCTTCATCTGCATCGCCATCGGCGGCACGACTACGACATTCGGGCCGGGAGTGATCGCCAACATCCCGATCATCCTCACCCAAAACGCACCCCTCGGCGCGCAGCAGATCAGCCTCACGAATATCGCTGCCACTTCGCTATCTGGCGTCTCGGTACCGACCACAGCCGGAAATCCCGTTGCAATTCAGGTGAACGCCTCCACCGGCACAACCCCATGGTTCAGCGCATCTGTGGGGCAGGCGACATGCCGTGCGTCGAAAGTGGCTCAAACCCCGCTCCGCATCACGTGGGTCTGCTTCAATTCCTACGGCGCGAATTCCGGCTCCTACACTGCGGATCTATTCAACGGCGGAAACGGCACGGCGTATTTCAACATCGGGATCAACTCGATTGCCATCCCAACATCGACACTGCCGGATGAAAATCTGATGTGCTCGATTCAGATCAACGCGACACAGAACCCGGTTACAATGTTGAATGGTGTTTTGGTTCCCGCCAATTCAGCAGCGTATTCTTGTTCTGGATTCTCTATGAGTGGAAGTGGGACGCTCAGTTGGCCGTGAAGATGATATTTTGGCCTCCGTCGATGTCGCGGCTTCGATGAACGATGGAGCGCCCGACCAGGAGAGGTTTTGGATCGGTTCCCGACGCGGGCTTGTCCCCCAAACGCGCCGGAGTACGGGTACTTTGCACGTCGGATCTTTCATCTGTCCGATCTCCTTAACCCCCAAGAGACTCCGGTGAAGATCGAAAACCTCTCCTGGTCGGGCGCTCTGAAATCGATGCGAAGATCGCTATTGACGGAGGCCAACGCATAGGAGTAACATCAAATCTTCTTGTGAAATCAGCGCTCGTTCCGTTCCGGGGAAAGGGTCGGGCGGGCGCTTCAACTTCTAGCGGGATGGACCAGCGGTAGGTCGTCAGGCTCATAACCTGGAGGTCGTCGGTTCGAATCCCAGTTTGGCTGTGTAAGCAGGGAGAAATCCCGAGCCTATCATGGGTAGGTTTGAAATAGAGTGCCAAACCATCGTCACGTTGACAACAACGGTCTAAGGCGGTGAACCTGCCCATTACAAATCGCAAAATCCCTCCTGGTAGAACGCTTCACACTCGCCTTGCAAACTCATGCCCAATGAGGCCAAAAAGCGTATAATACTCTGCCATGAAGCATCTGAAATATCTGCTGTTGCTACTTGTCGCTCCCTGCTTTGCTCAAACAACCCAAACCAAAATCGCTCCGCCCTGTACCCTGAATTTCACCTTTGACGCAACGCACCTCACTAGTTCAAACCTGCCAAACCAGCAAACCGGCTGTGACAAATGGACCTTGACGGTCTACAATGCCGGTTTCGGATCCTTCAGCGTTACCCTGCAAAGTGCGTTAGCGGCAACCCCATCGACACCCGGCAGTTTCGGCACTTACAACGGCACGACCACGGCCGGATCGAATCCCATGACAACGACGGGGATTTCGACGTTCACAAACGGCACGGTCGCAACTCCCTGGATGCGCGTCGTGTTCACCGGCACGGGCACAGGTTCAGTCTACGGTGTCCTCCAAGGTTCGCAATCGGTCACCGGAACGACGGCATCAAACACAGCGATCGCACATTTTCAAATGGCGTCACAAGCGGGCGGTGGATCACCAGTTGGACTCGCCGCATGGTCCTCCAATGCCGCATCCTGCATCGCCTCCACGATAACCGGACCAAACAGCACTGCCTATAACGTCTGCCAGATTCCTCTGACTTCAACCGGCGATTCGGTGATGGTCCAGACGCAAACCACACCGATCTGGAGAGCTGGACTTCACAGCGTCGATGTAATCGCGATTCTGTGGCAAAACGATGGGACTCCAGCATTGGGGACGTGGCAGATTTCTTTTGTAGTAGGATGCGCGCCTGTAAATAATTCAGGGGGAGGAACGTTTTCTTATGTCGTCGGAGCGATAGATTCAAGCACTCCACCAAACCAATTTCAATATGAATCGTTCTTGGCAAACAATCTTACGCCGACAGGATGTGTAGCCGGATCGTTCCTCCAAATCTGGGTACAACGACAGGCCGACAGCGGAGGATCTACCGGAGTCACGCCGCGTGTCGTTTCGCTTCAGATTACAATGCGCGGCAGTTGAGACAGAACTCCTCCTGGTCGAACGCTCTCCATTCCTGTTGAAAACTCATGCCCAATGAGGCCAAAAAAAGCGTATAATATTGCGTCATGAAGAATCTAAAGTACCTGCTACTTCTGCTCTTCGCTCCCATCGGCTTCGCTCAAACCACCCAAACCAAAATCGTTCCACCGTGTACGCTGAATTTTACATTCACCGCAGCGCAGCTCACCAGCTCAAACCTGGCAAACCAGCAAACCGGCTGCGACAAATGGACGATGACGGTCTACAACGCCGGATTTGGCTCTTTCACCGTCACGTTGCAGAGCGCGCTCGCCGCAACACCATCGACGCCGGGCAGTTTCGGAACTTACACTGGAGCGACCGCCACCGGTTCGAATCCGATGACGACAACCGGGATTTCGACCTTTACAAACGGGACGGTCGCAACGCCATGGCTGCGGGTCGTGTTCACCGGTACGGGGGCGGGAACGGTATACGGCGTCCTTCAGGGCTCACAGACAGTCATCAGTAAGGGAGGCGGCGGGGGAGGCGCTCCAACTGGACCAGCGGGCGGCGATCTGGGCGGAACGTATCCCAATCCGACGGTGTTGCATCTGACCCATGTCACGGATTCTTCGCTTGCCAACTCCGGACTCGCCAACCCCTCAATGACGGTCAACACCGTTACCTGCACACTGGGATCGGGTTGCACGATTACCGCGGTCCCTAGTGGACCAAACCAGACGTCGAATGCCATCTTAAAGGGGCAGGGATCGACGATTCCGCTGGCGTCTGGATGCACGATCGACGGTTCTAACAATCTGGGATGTCCCGGCTCGTTAACCAGCGGAACGGGCAGTGGAGTAGCTGGTACGCTTGATTTGACGCAAGGGACACTACCGGGATCTTTTCCGGCGAACACGTTTTCTCAGTATGTGCCTACTTCGATTCCGACGTCGTATCAATTCAAATATCCATCGGCGGACCCCGGCGCGGGTGTGCTCACGAGTGACGGTGGGGTGACCCCTAGCAGTATTGGAGCTAAGGCGATCCAGGGAACGGACGCTAAAATTCTCAGTTCTGGAACGGTTTCAGGTGTTGGCAATAACCTCTGTACTGATGCGCAGTTAGGAGCGACAACAGTTGGGTGTCCGAGTGGAGGCGGTGGATCAGGTAACTCCGTCACCAGCACAACGCCGGTGACGGTCAACACCAACACGACTTCGGATCAGCAGTTGATGGAATTGTCGCTCAGTGCCGGATATCTCAACAGCCTGAACCAACCTTTTTTATTCGATGGCGCCGGAGTCTACAGTACACAAACCGCGCAGACTCCCACGATCACGCTGAAAATCAAGCTCTGCACAGTGAGCGGTTGCGGATCAGGAACCGTTGTTACTCTCGTGTCGATTGTGAGCACGGCGACGATTGCGGCGGTCACAAACAATAATTGGAATCTGGCGGTCCTCGGCTACCCACATACAATCGGGGCAACCGGAAATCTTGAAATCCACGGTCCTCTCGCTGTGGATCTGGGAGCATTGACCACGACGGCAGATTCGGTCTTTGTGGACACTAATACGGCGGCTTCGGCCAACATCGACTTGACCGCGGCTCTATTCGTGGATTTCACTATTGCGTTTTCTACCAATGCGGCCACGGCCAACATTTTCACCCAGCGATCAGGCGGCGTAATGCCTTTTGCCGCGACTGCGGCGGCATCAAGTGGAAACCTTGTCAGTTCTGGGGCCTGGTCCGCTGTCCCTGCCACGCCAGCATCGAACGAATATTTCGAGGTTACGGATTCTTTTGGTCTTCATGGCGTCTATAACGCTGGATGGAAATTTGTGACCGACACATGCTCTGTGACTCCTCCGGTCACTAATTCGGCGATCACCGGGCCGACGTTCTCCTGGAGAAATCAAGTATCGGCGACCGTTACCAACGTTGGCGGCTACATCAACCTCATTACCCCGACGGGCATCACCGGAAATCCCGAAGTTCACGGGCGTGAAATTACGATCCCCAGTTCTCCTTTTTCGATCACTATCACCTTCATTCAAACGTTTCCGATGACGACGAACTTCCAGCAAATGGGCCTTTATTACACGGATGGGACGCGCCTGGTGGTGTTCGGTCCTCTCGTCGATGGGAGCGTAGCGGGTTTTGGTGTTGGCCACTTAAACAGCGTGACTTCGTTTAGCGCTTGGGCTCAAGAGAACGTTTTAGCTCCCTCAACCTGGTACGGCAAGCCGATGACGCTCAAAATCGGCTTCGCTGCGGGAACGGCGACGTTTTCAATTTCGAACGACTGCGGTATGAGCTTCTTTACTTATTTCACGGAGAGCACGACGGTCTTCACTGGAACGCCGACGAACATAGGTTTCTTTGTCAATTCACAGCAGAGCAATGTCGGGTTCCCGAATAGTCAAATGCTTCTGATGAGCTGGCTGCAACAATAATTTAGCCTCATCGGGGTTAGATTTCTTCGCGCCTCCGGTCCATCGTTCGACCAGGAGACGGAATGGTTCTTCGCGGGTAGAAATCCTTTCTCCTGGTCGGGCGCTATCGATCCCCACGAAGCCGGAGTGCCGAAGGAGGCTAAAATATTGGAATGCTTCTCTTGCTCGCACTCTTCTTTGCAATCTCGCTACCCACATCGAACTTCGATCTGAACCGCACAAACGCGAATCTCTCGGAAACCCAATTAACCCCAACCTCAGTCACCAGCGGCAACTTCAAACTGCTCGGCTCCTACACGGTCGACGGTTATATGTTCTCTCAGCCGATCTTCGTTCAGGGCATCACGACATCCGGAGTCGCGCATGACCTAGTGATCGTCAACACGATGAACAATAACGTCTATGCCTTCGACGCGAACAATCCCGGCTCTGCGGCTGTCTGGTCGAATCTTGCCTTTGCAACCCCGTTCACTGGATACCCGCATTCCGATCCGGTTCTATACGGTCAAGCAATGGGCTGCCTCTCAACTCCCGTTGCAGACGTCGCGAACTTGAAGCTCTACGTAGTCTGCGATACGGTTTCCGGAGGCGTTCCTAATTGGATCATCCGGCAACTCGATCTCACCACCGGAGCAACGCTCCTCAGCACTACGATTGCGGGACAAGTCGTCGGAACGGGCGATCCGGGAGGCGGGGACAGAACGAGCGGGCCAAACCTTCTCTTCTTTCCGCTTCAGGAATTCAACAGAACGGCTCTCACCCTGGCAAACGGCAACGTTTACGTGGGATTCAGTTCGCCGGACGACTCCAGACCCTACCACGGCTGGATGATCGCATACAGCACGTCCACACTCGCACAAACGGCAATCTGGTGCGGATCTCCGAACGGATGGGGCGCGGCGCCGTGGGGAGCGGGAGGGGCGGCGGCGGTCGATGGAAGCGGGAATCTCTACTTCACGACGGGAAACGGGACGGATTACGACGGCGTGACCAATTTCACCAACAGCGCAATCAAGATGTCGCCTTCGCTCGTGATGCTCGATTGGTTCGCTCCTTCAAACAACGTCTCGATTAACGCGGTGGATTCAGATATGGCGAGCAACCGCCTCATTCTGATTCCGGGAACAACAAAAGCAGTCGTTGCGGGGAAGGATTACAGCGTATATCTGCTTGATACGACGTGCATGGGCCACTTGCAGGGATCAAGTGGGTGTTCCCTTCAGACGTTCAAAACGCTTTCGAGCGGGACGCCGTCCGATGCTTCGGGCTCCTACGGTATGGCGTTCATGAACGGAACTCTTTTCCTTCCGGTGACGAACGGATCTTTTTACGCATTCGCTTTTTCTGGGGGTTCTTTCAATACGACTCCGACTCTGCTGGCGAACGGATACGGAGGCACAAACTCCCAGCTTTCAGGATCGGCAAACGGGGCGTCGACGGGGATTCTCTGGGTGGTGACGTCCGTGGGAAACACTCATCTCGCCGTTGCGCAGGGGACTTTGCGGGCGCTGAATCCGGTCACTCTCGCGGAATATGGGAATAGTTCGATGTGGGGAACGCTGGGAAATCTCTCGAAGTTCGTCGCGCCTCTGCCGGTGAATGGCAAGGTGTTTGTTGCAACGCAGGATTCTAAACTTCAGGTGTTCGGGCTGACTCCCTCTGGTGGGATGAGGGGACAGGCTGGGATGAGGGGACAGGCTACGAGCCGTTAGAAATGCTTTTTGATGGTTTGGCCTCAGTCGGATTGAGGCGGCGCTTCGAGAGTTGATCGTTCGACCAGGAGAGGGTCTGGTTCGGACGCGAACAAACCGTGCTGGATCTTTTCCGCAGATCTGAGGTTTTGGACGGCCTGTTGCCAGTAGGATTCCTTCAATTCAAAACCGAGGAAACGCCGGCCTTCCTTCAATGACACGTAGCCTTCGCTCCCGATACCGGCGAATGGCGACAAAACGAGATCGTCGGGATTGGTCCAAAGCTCGATCGCACGCGAAATCACTTCGAGCTGCAGCGGGCAGATGTGGCGTTCGTCATCTTCGGCGCGCGCGGATTCCTTTGTGAGCGTATCGTTTGGCTGAATGTCCATCCATACCGGCGATGCGTAATTCTGCCAGCGTTCTACCGGGAATTCATTCGCCGGGACATTCCGCGCGTGTTTGAACGTTCCACCTGCCGGCGGCGCTACCTTAGTGACCCGCTCTTTATTCTCTCCCGGCTTGCGAACCGTCACGAGATAGTCGGGAATCCCCTGGCGCGACATGCACGAATCTTTTCGGAGTTGTTTGTACAACAAACCGATTGCCTTGGTGCGTTGCATCGCTGTAACGGGATCTTTCCAGATGCAGACTTCTGAATGGAAAATGAACCCTGTACTGCTGGGGTTTTCGCGCAACTCGTACTCGATTTCATCGATCGCCTGTTTAAGCATTTCCTCGCGGCGTTTCTCGCCCTTAACATGGGCTTCGAAAGATCGATTGCGAAGAGCCCGAAGGGAATCCATCAATACTGCGTGATCGCCGAGAAACATGCGGATGAGTTCTCCGCGGAAGTCCCGAATTCCGATCACGCCGTCGTTTTGTTTCGACGTGGGCAGGTTCATGCAATGGAACGAAAGCAACCGGCCCGGTTTCGTCACGCGGTACAGTTCGGGAACCAAGAAACCGAAGTGCTTCGCGAACTCTTCCATGTTCCGCGCGTTTCCCATATCCCGATCTGAATTCGAGTACGTGTAGAGAGAAGCAAACGGAGGGGAAAAAATCGTGAAGTCGATCGATCCGGTTTCCACCTTACGGATTTCCTCGACGCAGTCCCCTAAACGCATCTCCCAGCGGTCGGCGGACTCGTTTCTCGGTTTGAAGCTGTCCCGTTCACGGTCCATACCCTTCAGGTTTTTCTGCATCTCTTTTTTCATGTGTCTGACCATGCCATCCATCATTTCTGCAGCTTGCCGTTCCTTCCGTTCGATGTTCCGCACGACGGCGCCTTCGCTGGTCGACGTGACGACGTAAACATCGACTGGTTTCTTCTGACCGAATCGCCAGCATCGCCGAATTGCCTGGTACAGTTGCTCGAACGAATCCGACAGTCCCACAAACGCCATCTTGGAGCAGTGCTGGAGGTTCATGCCATAGCCCGCGATGGTTGGTTTTGAAACCAGCACCAAATGCGTTCCATCGACGAAACCGAGGATGCCGGCTTCTTTGTCCGTGTCCTTCATCGAACCCGTAACCTCAACCGCATCGGGGCAGGCTTTCGCGAGCGCTTCACTTTCTGAATTGAGGTTGCACCAAAGGATCCACGGATCACTGTCTTTATTGGCAAGATCGGCGGCGGCCTCCACGCGATGGTTGATCGTTCGCTTTCGCGCGTCCCGCCGTTCGGCCAAGGTTTTCGCCTCAACCTGAAATAGGCAGTCCTCAGGGATCGTGTCGTCGTCAATCTGGACCGAGTGCATACGCAGTTTGGGCAGAACGAACGGTCCATCGGGGAATCCGATATCGGAGGGTTTGCGGAGTGCGACCGCGAACGATGCCAGAAATTTGAAGAATGCCTCCGTCGCGTGCTTTTTGAGACGCCATTTCGATGTGTCGCCGCCATCATGGACGAAGAACGTCGCCAGCATCTCGACAGCCTTCATGACACCCAAATACTCGGCGTGATTCCCCAGTTCCATGTAATCGTTCGGGGCTGGGGTTGCGGTGCAAGCCAGACGGAATGGAATCGTCTGCGCATATTCCGTGAGCCGTTTGCGAGTTTTGCCGTCAAAGGCCTTAAGAATGCTCGATTCGTCCAGCACAATTCCACCAAACTGCGAGGGATCTGGGAAGCGATCGAGTTTCTCGTAGTTCGTGATGTTGACGCCCGGCACGACTTCAGACTGTTGAGCACAGATCGTCACGGGGATATTGAATTTGACCCCCTCGCGTTGCGTCTGCTGAGAAACGGCCAGCGGAGCGGCGATGATCACCGGCTTTTTGGTGTGGACCGAAACCATGCGCGCCCAGTCGAGTTGGATAATGGTTTTCCCCATGCCGCAATCCAGCCAGTTGGCGGCGCGGCCTCGTTCCAGATCCCACGCCGTAATTGCGCGTTGGAAGTCGAACAGAAACGGCGAGAGATCGTTGGGAGAGACTTTGAAGCCAGTTGGCGGGTCAATTGGGGCCTTGCTGCGAAGAAACCGCTTGTAGGACGCGACGGAGGGAGGCGTCTGGACATCTTGGATAGGCCCGCTCTCCGGCTCGTTATAGCGCGTTTCTGGGGTGCTCATAAAACCTCCCTGCATCTTAGCGGGTTTGGGCGTTAGAAACAATGGTACTTAAGATGGTACTTTTGGGCCTTTACAATACAGATGTTTTCTGGTAGGTTCCTATCTTATGGTTTGGCCTCATCGGGATCTGGTTCCCACGCGCACGCGCCTCCGTTCGACCAGGAGGGGTTTGTGACTTTCACCCAACGCGAAACCTTCCACATGATGGGCGAGAAGTTCTCAACGATGTCCTTCGATATTTTCGCGTATGGGAAACCGACCAACATCAAGAGGGTGATCCACACGACCGGCAGTCCAAAGTTCGAAACAACGTTGGATCAATTCGCGTGTGGTGATGAAATCTGGGAGCGTGGTAAGAATCCGCAAAAAGTTCTCGATTGGCTGACAGAACACGCTGTCGAGAAGTCTCAATCTGAACAATCCGCGATTCAGAACGAGGCCAAAACATGAGATATCTCCGCTTCCTCCTCTGGGCACTTCGCGGAATCCGCCCGCTTTCCAATAGAGAGTTCCGTCGATGGAAGGCAGATGATCCGACTTTGGCCTCATCGCGGGTTGAGGCTTCGACTGAGGGCAAGAGCGTTCGACCAGGAGATGGACTTTCTTGATACCGAGATTCCCTTCAAAGCCGTTTCCCCGCCCACGAGAGACGACTAGAAAATGTGAGTATTGCGGAGAACCTCATCATTTCGATCTTTCCTGCCGTTTTTGTTCACACATGCACGACGCGCGTCGGAACATCGAGGAAAATCATCCAGGTGAGGGATTGCCTCATCAGAACCTTGTGAAATTGGCCGGACACCTATCAGCGGGGATTCACAATGCATTTATCTTGGCGCATGGGCGGGGCGGTTTTGATCCAACGCGCGAAGAACTGAATCTCGCGGCACAGTGGGCGATTGAAGAGTTTCAGGGTAATACCTACTGTCTTCGGGAAAAACCCAATGGCAGCATGACCGACATCAGAAAACCGGCCGCTGTCGAGAAGTCTCAACCCGAACAAACCGAAAAACCGGGCGAGGCCAAATGAAAACAGCCGCCATCTACGCCCGCGTCTCCACATCAGACCAATCCGCAGAATCCCAACTGATGGAACTCCGCAGCGATGCCCACCGAAGAGGCTTCACCGTATACCGGGAGTACGTCGACCAAGTAACCGGAGTGGTTTCGAAGCGCCGGGCAGGGCAGGGAGAGCAGTTCAAAAACCTGATGAACGACGCGCGCCGAAAACGCTTCGATGTTCTGATGGTCTGGAAGTTCGACCGCTTCGCGCGATCGCTGCAAACGCTGATTGAATCCCTCCAGTTGTTCGAGGCTTTGAAAATCGACTTTATTTCGGCAACCCAGAACATCGACACGACGACGGCCATGGGGCGATTGTTCTTTCAGATCGTCGGCTCGTTCGCGGAGTTCGAGCGGGAGATGATTGTGGAGCGGGTCAAAGCCGGGCTTGCCAATGCGAAGTCAAAAGGCGTTCAACTGGGGCGCCGGCGAAAGAGTTCGCGGTTTCAGGAAGAGCAGATTTTAGCGCTTCACCGAGAAGGACTTTCACACCAGGAGATTTCTGTGAGAATGTATCGGTCTGTTTCTGGAGTGGGGCTTGTCATACGAAGGCTTTTGGCTCATGATTTAGCCTCATCGGGCGTGCCGCCTGCGACTGAGGGCGGGAGCGTTCGACCAGGAGATGGACTGTGAAATTACGAAAGAATCCGCTTCATAGACTCAGCCAATCACAACAGGATGATCTCTTGGCAGATGTTGCCATCACCGGCGCATTGTTCGGAGCGTCGATAGAAGAGAAACTTTTCATCGCAACCGAAGTAATCCCTGATCTCCTCAAAAAGATGAGGGAGTCACGCTCCAAAACCCCTCCTGGTCGAACGGACGGACCAGAAGCAACGACTCAAGCCGACTGAGGCCAAAAAAGAAAGGATTTTATGTCTTTGATCACCGTACCAAACCCCCTTCCTCCACCAATACCAGGAGGAGGCCCACGCACCGGATACCAGTGGCGATTCAACCAGCGCTACTACGCGAAACGAAAACCCGCACTCCAGCCGTTTTCCTACGGATTGGCAGCGGCGTTTTTCCCCAACCGAAAGGCGCTCACACAAGATGAACTGACCGCGCTGGCCGATAAGCTGTACGACTGGGTTGCTCCAGGTGGACCGGGCGTGTACGGCAAGAAGCACGTCGACTTCGACGAGGAGATCGATTATTGGCAGTGGGATCCGTACGCAGTGAGTTATCAGCGCTCACAGTTGTACGGCTATCAGCGGGTTCCCATCGGGACCGGAAACACGGTTCAACCACCGGAAATCGTCAATCCGGCTGATTTGCAGGGTCCACCGATTCCAGGTAAGTATCTGCTGGTGACCTGCGATATTAATTTGTTGTAGATGGTTTGGCCTCATCGTAGTTGAGGCTGCGATGGGGCCTTTGAGCGTTCGACCAGGAGGGGTTTTTGTGAATTGGCAGCACATAGAGGCGATGCTCCGAGGGACAGGGAGATTTCGATGGGCGGTGCTTAACGGGGAGCATCTTGTCACAAACGGAGCCTTCGCCATGCTCAGGGGACCGCTGACAATTCCAGAATGCACTGGTGAACCGTATCCCGCACTCGCAAAACTCTGGTTGGACTTTTCGACAAAACTTGGGAGGCCTGCGAAGGTAGGATCTCATCCGTTTAAATTCGGAGTACAATTCTGCCGGCAAATCGGTGAGGAGTGGATTGACGAAGCGTACTTTCGATGTTTTCCCGAAGCGAAATGGGTCGATGGGCCGAGCCGTTCGCTGATCGCCTTCGTTGATTCACAGTTGGCCGCAATGATGATGCCAACCGGACAACGCGGCCAAAAGCTACCGGCGATGGGAGTATCGGATGAGGATGTCTTTGGTCCTTTTTGCAATGATCGAAACGATTGGTACCTGATCAAAAACGAGAAGATCTCCGCTGAGATCGGCGACCTCCTCGAATACATAGAAGCGAACGAAGCAAAGATCCAAACTGCGGAACAAGAAAACGATTCGTACCGCCGGGAGATCGACTCGTTGGAACGATTGGCGAAAGAAAGAAATCTGACTCCAAGTGCCAAAACTGCTCCTGGTCGAACGTTCTCTAATTAACGCGAAGCCGCAAACCGACTGAGGCCAAAACAAAAACAGGAAGCCGTGGACCCCCTCCTACAACTCCAGAAGCAAGGCAAAGAGCTATTAAACGTCTTATCCACTGGGAGAACCTCATCGCAACAGATCCCCGCGAAGGTCCTGGAGCAGCACATTGCGATTCTGGGGATTACCGGCTCCGGCAAAACCTACACTGCCAAGGGAATCGCCGAAATGCTGCTCAAACAGCGCCGGAGAGTCTGCATTCTTGATCCCACGGGCGTCTGGTGGGGACTGCGATCCGATGTCACCGGCCGCAAACCAGGCTTCCCAATCTACGTGTTCGGCGGAAAGCACTCCGACCTACCTTTGAGCCACACGCAAGGCCACGCGATCGCGGAGATCATCGGAACCACCGAGACGTCAGCGGTGATCAACACCCGCAACATGACAATTGCCGAGCGGACGACGTTTTTGGCGGACTTCGGGGAAACGTTGCTGCGAATCAACACTGGGCCTCTCAATCTGATCATCGACGAAGCGCACCTGTTCATGCCCCAGGGCAAAGTCTACAGCCCGCAATCGGGGCGCATGCTGCACGCCGGAAACAACTTGGTGAGCCTCGGCCGCGGAAATGGCCTCCGAATCACGCTTATCTCCCAGCGGCCAAGTAAGTTGCACAAAGATTCGCTGACGCAGGCCGCTACGTTGATCGCAATGCGGATGATTGCGCCTCACGACGTCGCTGCGGTTGAGGATTGGATTGGAGAGTGGGCCACGCGCGCACAGGGCGGCGACGTGGTGAAAACCCTTCCGTCGCTCGATACCGGGCAAGGCTGGCTGTGGGCGCCGGAGATCGGCTTGCTCGAATTGACGCAGTTTCCCCGGATCTCGACCTACGACAGCTCGAAGGCGCCGGATGAGACGACGCGCAAGGTTGTTCTTGCCAGTATTGATCTGGAGGCGATTCAGGAACGGTTGAACGCGATTGGAGAACCGAAGTCGAAGAACCGGAAGAAAGCTGAACCGGAGCCGGAGATTTTGCAGCCGTTCGAAGTCGAGGAACAGGAGTCCGATATGCCGATGGATAAGGAAGGCAACTACGTCGATTGGGAATCGCTCTACGCTGAATCTCAACGCCGGGTCGAAGAACTCGAAGCGCGAATCGAACGACTCTTCTTAGCGCGAACGGAGGGGCAGTCGGCAAAACCGGCAACCCGTGAAGAGCGCCAACCCATCAGGAGTTCGAACGGCCATCTCTCCGAAGAACTGTGGTCCGCAATCAAAGCCCGCATCACCAAAGATCCAGTGTGTTTGAAAATCATGGCCACGGAGCCGGAAATCCAATTCGAAGTCACCAAACGGACCATTGAAGTAGACGGGGATTCGCTGCGAGGAAACATCGCCCGGCTGATCACGGAAGGATTCTTCGACAACCCAACTGCCGGCAACGCGGCATTCAACGAATTGCAGAAGCGGGGTGTCTCCGTCGCCAAGCCGAGCGTCTACCGGGAATGTGATGCGCTTACAACACTGGGATTTTTTTATAAGCTATCTGATGGGTATCAGGTGGTTTCAGGTATGAAACGAAATGTTGTGAGGCGATGATGATTTGGCCTCCTAGAGCAGCGTGGCTTCGCCGGGTTTTGGAGCGCCCGACCAGGAGGGGTTTGTGTGGCTGATCGTTCCGAGCCCATCTACGGAATTGGAATCTGTGGAGGGGCGCTTGGACTTGAACTCGGACTCGAAGTCGCCATCCCCGGCTATCGCTCAGTCTGTGTGGTGGAACGGGAAATTGCGGTCGCCGGCCGCATTGCGCAACGCATTCGCGAAGGATCGATCCCTCAACTCGCTTGGTGGGATGATGTCGTCACCTTCGATGGCAGACCATGGCGTGGAATCATTTCGGTCCTCTCTGCTGGCTTCCCTTGCCAACCGTTCAGTGTCGCCGGAAAGCGCAAAGGGAAAGAGGATGAACGCTGGATCTGGCCGGACATCGCGCGCGTCATCGAAGTACTTGGCGACCAGCTCGAAATCGTCTTCCTTGAAAACGTCCCCGGCCTCCTCCTCGCAACCGATAGCGATTTTGACCGATGGGATCTGGAGGAATCCTCAACAGACGCTATTGGGGGATTCGGAACCGTACTCTCAGACCTGGCCCGGCTCGGGTTCGATGCGGAATGGCTCTGTTTGCGCGCGTCCGACGTGGGTGCCTCGCACGGCCGGAAGCGAGTGTTCATTCTGGCCTACCGGAACGGCGCACGACTCGGGCGGTATGCGTGGCAATACGATGGCGGATCACCATTACAAGCCGCACGATTTGGCGAATGCGGTGGATCAGTGGTCAACGCCCAACACTCCGACAGGCGGACCCAACACGAAGAGTACGCATACGCATACGGGCAGACTGGATTTGGACGGCCAAGTGATTTTGTGGGCAACACCGATGAGCCGGGATACGAGGTCAGGGGAGACGATAGCGGACTACGGGAATGCGCGGCCTCTGAACGAACAGGCGGCGCAATGGGGAACCCCGCGAGTGACGAACAACGGCGGGAATGGGAACGAGCGGACAGACGCGAAGGCCCGGATAGAAGATCAAGCGGTGATGTGGGGAACCCCGATGGCCTCCGATCGATCGCACGATCCCAGAACGGTGGATCACGGAATCCAGATTGCGAACCAAGCGGAAATGTGGAACACCCCACACGGTCAAGAGAACATGGACTCAACGGGGAAGCAGGGCGGATCGGGCGGCGGGGAGTTCTCGAAACAGGTGAACAACTGGGCGACTCCGAGAGCGGAGGACGGGGAGAGTTGTGGAAATCATCCGAATGGGGCATCGGACTCGCTGACGGGTCAGACCCGGATGTGGAACACGCCGCACGCGCCACGAGCGCACGATTCGAACAACAGCGAGACATCCTACTTGGTTCGGCAGATATCTTCGCTCCAGGACCCGGCTTCCCCGGCTGGAAAGACCTGCTGGTGCGGTATCCCTGGTTGCGTCCTTCCTACTCACAAGCGGAAGCTGAATCCGATCTTCGAGACGTGGCTGATGGGATGGCCGCACTGGTGGTTAGAGAGCGTACCGGAGCCTTGCGGGCCTTGGGCAATGGAGTGGTACCGCTTCAGTCTGCGGTCGCGTTTACGGTTCTACTTGGGCGGGTGATTGAAGCCCGTCTCCTGGTCGAACGCTCCGAAGTGGACGCGCAGCGCACAGCCGAATGAGGCTAAACCATCACCTTCCCCACAATGAACCATGCTGAGGAGCCGGCAGAAACCCCACTAGATACGACAGCAGCACAATCAGAAAAATAACCGCCACGATCACCTGAACAATCGCCCGAATCGGACTCGGAGGACCCGGCCACGGAATCAAGCCGATAATCCACCAGACCACTGCGAAGATCAAACCGATGATCAGAAGTGTTACGAGCAAGCCAACTAGACCTGTGAGCATTTGGAAATCCCTTCTGTATTAGAGACTCGAACTTTCCTTTTTGTTTCGCCTCCGTCAACATCCCGGCTCCGATCAGCAGACATCGCCCGACCAGGAGAAGTGCTTTCTAGGTCAGACGGTAGAAATTGATCTGGAGCAAGGTCTCTTTTTTGTAGACCAACGGCGGAACGATCGCCCCATTCTGATAGGGCGTCCCCGGAGCTCCGTTGTAAAAGATGTCCAGGACCGGCTTATTCGAAATCGAGACCTTATTCTGATCGAAAACAGAAATCGTGCAAACCGGCGTCGTGACCGGGACGTAGCCCGAGGGCCCTTTCACCATCACCATGATCTGGTGGAGCTCAAAATCGTAATCCTGAATCAGCGTCCGCGCAACAATCGGAGATCCGGGGATCGCATCGATCGTTGCGGCGACCTGGTAGGTGTAGGATTTAGGATTGAACGATCCCTTCGGACGATTGAGCGTTCCTTTTTGGCGCCGGACGCCTTGAAACGCTATTTGAGAACTCGCGAGGGGCGTCGGCTGATTGATGCCGAAGAGGTCAAACCAGATTTTGCCGGTTTCCGGGTACCACTCTTCGGGCGCGATCGCCAGCTCCGGGGAATTCTCGCCCATCACCGGATCGGATTGGATGTAGGAGCCCTTCGTCGCGCGCTGGATTTGAAACTGGCCGGTTTTGTCGCCGGCAAGAATGCGATTCATCCCCACGACACGGCGTAAAAGAAAATCTCCGTACCCTCCGAGCAGATAAACGGAGGAGTTCGGCTGGGCGGATCCGTTCGCGAAGATCGACGCATCGAAAACCCACGTGAAGGGCAGATCAAATGTACCAGGAGGAGATCTGTAAGTGCTCTGATTTTCCGATTGGTGGGACTCGCTGTCGGCGCACGGATAGAGTTTTTTGCCGATCAAATACACGAGTACCTGTGGAGGGGGAGATGCACTGAAAATACTGATGACGGTATCGGTCGCATCAAGCATAAAAAATGCACTTTGCGAGCCCGATACACCTTCATTGTCCGATATCAACGGACTGAGATTGGCGTTTTGATAAACCACCCATGCGCCGCCGGTCAGATAGGCCACTTGAACCGGAGAATCTTGTCCAGCCCCATTCCAAAAGCCGCTAATAAGCACCACGGATGCGCCTAGCGTGGGGGAAGTGAACGCATAGGGAGCGGACCCGATCAAAGATCCTGGAAACACCGGCAAATTGATCGATTGCAACAGTGTCCATGTTCCGGCAAAGGAGAAAATCGTCGTATATCCGATGGCCGCAATCGGACTCGGCACGATGAACAAATAACCGAGATCTAACACATTCGCAAATAACACGTTGGGGATCGTCTGAACTAAGGTGAACAAGCCTCCGGATAACTCGAAACATTTCAGCGCATGCGTGACGCTGTTGCCGAGAACAAAATGAGTACCTGAAAACGAGGCCGTCCCGTTGAGGTAGCTTCCACGATTGTCCAACGCCGCATCGTTGAAATCCTGTTGAAAAACGAAGGCCCCGGTATTGACCGTCATATATCGGCAGATCAAATGATTCGTGGAAAACAGTTGTCCTAGAAGGACTACATTGGTTCCCGAAATCGCGATTGCCGTGCCTTGTATTAAAGCCAACGGGCCTACCGGGTTATAGGTGTCCTGAAGGACAAACAGACCAGCAACCACTTTATAAAGGTAGACTTTATTGATCCCTCCGAGAACCAAAAAACCGGAACCGTGGTCGTAGCAGCGTTGATTGATTAGAAAATCGTTCGGCGCGTCTGGACAGGTAAGGGTTTGGAGCAGAACATAGGTGCCGGTTCCGTTGTCCTTATAGATTCGTACATGGACAGAGCCCGCAAAGTTATCACCCCAGAACAGATAGGGTCCACCAGTTCCAGCGCCTTGGTTATTGGCTGTGATCGATTGTGAAGTTCCAAAATTGTAAAGCGCAGGAACCGCCAATTATTTGGCCTCCGTCCGATTCCCATCTTCGATCAGATCGAGAGCGCCCGACCAGGAGAGGTTTTTTACCACACTCGCAGACGCACACTTTCTCCTGGTCGAACGGTAGGGAAGTCGCGTGAAGACTTGACTACGATGAGGCCAAACCATCATCCACATGGATACAATTTCTTCCCGACCAAATAGGCAACTACCTGCGTCGGAAGCAGTGAAGCATTCGTGATTTGAGAGTAGAAGTCGATCTGCAAGATGGTGTTTCGCGGATAGAACAGCGGCGGAACGAGCGCGCCATTCTGGTACGGACTACCTGACCCTCCGTTGTAAAAGATGTCGAGGATCGGAAGATTTGATGTCTTGTATTTGTTCTGATCGTACACGAATAAGGAACAAATCGGCGAAGTGATTCCGATGAAACCGCCGCCGGCGCCCCAGGAGACTGATTGCGGATCGGGTAACGTCGCGGTTCCCAAAGGCGAAGCAAATCCCAGCGTCGACATCGTCACGTTCGTGTTGAACGCAGTGATTATATCGGCGAGGACCGTGCTAATGAAACCGCCGGCGTTCGTTGCCGGTGTGACCGTGGCAACTGATCCAACGACGGAAAAAAGGAACGGCTGATTGGAGAGAAAAGGTCCACCTGGACCTGGATTCGCGGGAGGATTAACTATCGTCAACGTTCCTGAATGTCCGGCGACCGACGTAATTTGCATGACGTTGCCGGTTTCATTAAACAGAAGGGCCGGGCCTCCGCTTGCTTTCTGCAACAGGATGATGTTGTGCAACTCAAAATCGTAATCGGTGATCAGCGTTTTTGTGATAACGGGCGCATTCGCGGAGGCGACTTGGGTGAGGATCGCCGGAACGATGTAGGTGTAGGACTTCGGCTGATTCGGATAGTCCGGCCGAGGCGGGGGATTGCCCTTCATCCGCCGGCTTCCCTGGAATGCCAGTTGCGCTGTTAGCGGCTGCCCGGCCGGTTTGAGTATTCCGAACAGATCAAACCAGATCTTGCCGGTTTCGATGTACGGCTCCTCGGGCGAGATCGCGAGCTCCGGAGAGTTTTCAGCCATCACCGGATCCGATTGGATGTAAGATCCCTTGGACGCGCGCTGAATCTGGAATTGGCCGGTTTTGTCTGCCGCGAGGATGCGGTTCAATCCCACCACGCGGCGAAGTTTGAAATCTCCGTAGCCGCCTTGCAGGTAAATCGAGGAGTTTGTCGGGTTTGAACCGTCTGCGAAACCGGATGCGTCAAAGGCCCATGTGAAGGGTAAATCGTAGGTACCGGGAGGCGGCGCGTAGGGTTGGGTTTTCATTTTGTGTTGGCCTCATTCGAAATCTCGGCTTGATGGGCTTGAGACTTCTCGACAGCGGCCTCTTTCTTGCGCACGCCATCACGTCCCCACCAGGCTAGAGCCAACAGGAGGCAGCCGAACAATATTCGGTTTTTCATTCTTCCACATCCTCCGGCGTGTGACTTTGTTCGCCCGCCAGTTTACCCTCCGCATAAGAGGACTTTTTCGTCAGCGCTACCAGTTGATCCTTAAGGCCGTTGGTGTTGCGCTGCGTCTCCTTCGCAACGCTAATCGCTTCGCGAGAATGTGTGGATGCCTTGTAGGAAAACCACGCCGCCGCGATTGCCCCCACCATCGTTGGGACTCCGGCGAGGGCGCCGATCAGCGCAATTTCCACCGCATCCGTCATTTTCTGCCGATCATCAACTGTAAAATATACCCTACCAGAATCCCGCCAATCGAACCCATACCCCAAACGATCCACTTGAAGTTTTCGAGTGCGCGGATTCGTTGCTCCCAGTCAATCGCGTTTTCCTTGAATGTTCCTTTCATCTCTTCGAGCGTCTTGACGATCGCGCTCAATTGCCAGCCTTGCTTTAGCAACTCATCGCGATCTTCTTTTCGGAAGCAGTTTTCATCGTTGATTGACATGTATGAGGTTACCTGCCGGGTTCCAGTGCACGAACATGGAACCAAACGAACATCGTCTAACGTCTCGGATAAAACCATCCAAAGACACCAGCACTTACCGAACCACCTGCGATAGGCGACATTGCCGGAATACTGGCAAAAACCTGAATTGTCTGACCGGAAAGAACTTTGATCGAATAAACACCCGGAACGAGCAGCGAGTTCGTGAACGATCCGTACGTGTTTGTCACGTTTCCGAGCGTTTTCGCGTACCGGACGCCGTATTGCAGCCGCCAGACGACGTCTCCAGAGAAATCCACATGGCCCGTAACGTCCGTCAGAGCTGCGATGAACTTATTAATGACTCCGTCATACCCTGAAGGCACCTGAATCGAGAGAATCAGCGTGTTTGCGCCCGTGAAGGGGATTGTAGCGGTCGATAGGCCCGCCATCTCGCCGGGGATCGGCACCGCGTTCGGCGGCATGACTTCCCACGGCGGATCGTCGTAGAGGGGTGCGCCCAATTCCGGAATGCGGCAACAGGATTTCAACCCGCCATGTTTTGCAATCCAATCCCATTTTTTCGCGCGCTTGAAGATGTCGAAGTCGTAGCGGTTCGGAATGAATTGCGCTGGCTGTAAAAGCGGGTTTGAACGCGCGAGCGGCGCCGGGAGCATCGAATCAGGCAGGATCGGCTGCGGCGTCCAGTTGTGGGGCATTCCTGTCGCCGGAAAAGGTGTCGTAGGCATCGTGCCGGGTGGAATGAAAGCGCCTGGCAGCACCGTGGGACGCGTTCCAGGGCCGGTCCAGTACCAGTTTTGATCGGGTCCGAAGCCAGCTTGTGTCGTTGGCCCGGTAACCCAACCGGCGTTTGATGGTACTCCCGGCCCTTTCGTGACGGGAAAATTCAGGTTCGGAGCCGTGTTTGTGGCTGAGGACCAGTGCCAGTTTCCGTCGTTTCCCATGATCCAGCCGGATTGGCCTTGTGGAGTATAGGGATCAAATGCTCCCGAGGGTACGTTTAAGGGAGTGATGTCTGCTAGGCCTCTGGGCATTATGTTTTGGCCTCCGTCGGCTTTCCGGCTTGTTCGATTTTTGAGCGCCCGACCAGGAGAAGTTCTTCTGGGCTATCGGGAGAAAATAATTCCATTTCACACCGTTTTGGAGACCAGTGGGTTGCTGGGTGTATTGTCATTCGGAGACACAACCCCTTCGGAATTCGAAGACTCGGTCCCCATGTACGAGCCAAGGACAAAACCGACTCCTGGTCGAACGCTGGATCGGGCGCGGGAACTGCGGTGTTCGATGAGGCCAAAGAAAAAGGCATATTTAGGCTGGCTCCCCTCCCCACAGGATAAGCTGAATTGCTCTGTTCACGGGAGCAGTAGTCGCAATCTCAACATGCAGCAGGCCCGGAGCCGGAACAATCAGCAATTCTGAAAGGTACTGCTGGCGCGCCCAGGTCTTGCCCCAGAAGTTCGCAGACTCCGGTTTTTTTGTAACGGATTCAGAAAACAGCGGAACGTCGGAGCACGTCTCACGGACTTGGAAGGAATCGATACCGCCGTTGCCGCCCGCCGTTGAATCGCCGGTGAATGTGTAGCCCCAGATTGCGGAGCCCGGTTTCATCCACACCTGATATTCGTAGGAGTCGAACTTGGGAACCGATTGGGAACTGGGATCGTTCGGAACGCACCAGCCTTTGGAGCGAAGCGCGCGAGATCGACGGAGATCTTCGTACTGCTCGATTGCTAATGCTCCGAAGGTGAGATTGCAGCGTAAAAGCGTTTTGAGTACGAAGCCGTCGATGATTGGGTAGGCGGGTGTGCTCATGTTTTGGCCTCGTTCGGAGTTGCGGCTTGTTCGGATTGAGAGTTCTCGACAGCGGCCGCTTTAAATGCCGCGCCCTGCTCTGCTGAGTAGGGGCAATGGAGTGATCCGTAGTGGGTTCCACCGCAATTCGGACACCAGATATTATCTTCTCCATCAGGAGTCACGATTCGTCGTGGTCGATCTGGAGCGCGAACCACTGCAATCCCGGTCAGGTCGATTTCACCCGCAGAATTGAAGCAATGTCCGTAGTCGGCGGCGCGAAGTTTACGGGCTATCTCATCGTATCCAACGGCGCTGATTTCCAGTGTGACGTAGGTGTGCGTGTGGCTACTCACAAACCCCTCCTGGTCGAACGCGACCGCGCCCGCGCGAAGACCGAACTACGATGAGGCCAAAACATCATTGCGCCTTGAGTGGCCCCCGTCCCGTAATCTTATACAACTTGATTCCCTTGAACACAATTTGCAGAGAATTCGTGGCGTTCGACAGGTCCGTGATGTCGATCAAGATCTTTGATCCAGCCGGAAACAAATGCGACGGAGAGAAAATCGTCGGATCATTCGAGGCTTGCGAGAGCGCTCCGGAGTTGATGAAGCCGCTCTGCAACTGGTAGCCCGTCGCATCGGTCAAGCGCACCTGAAACGCGCCCGTGAAAAGCGAAATATACCAGCCGAACATGTAGAAATCTGCGTCCGTCTGAATCGGAACGGTTTGTCCGCTCAACGATTGCAGCGCGGTCAGTTGGTTGTTCGGAGGATTGTAAATGTAGTCGTAGGGCTTCGGTTCCGCGGAAGCGTTCGGATCGACGGCGAGACCTTGGAAGTAGTCTGGTGCGAATTGGTTCATTGGATAGCTGGACATTTTAAATTCCTTTTGTTTTGGCCTCGTTCTACATCCCGGCTTCGAACTACGTTTTATTTCTCGACACGGCGACTTCGGTTTTCATGAAACACTCCTCCTGGTCGAACGCTCCAACATTCGGTAATAGACAAGCGCCCGATGAGGCCAAAATAACGTTGCTGCGGTGGTCCGAGGCCTAACCGTCGGAGGGGCAATCAAACCCGGACCCCCGCACTCCCTCTGTGGGCTGAATCACAAAGGAAATCTAAAAGTGGAGAACGTTCCTCCCAGAACTACCGCTCCCACCTTCGATTACTGAACGCCGCGTGCGTACAGTCCCACCAACTCCACGTACAGGATTGCCCCCGCACCCGAAGATGATAGAACCTGGCCGGAATTGTTGCCGGACAGAAACGCCTCAAACGACATTTGGTTCGCGATCACCAGTTTAACCGAAAGCATGTTCATCGACTGACGGCCGGGAACGCCGTTGGTGTAGAACGACTCCGCGGTTTTGGTGGTGTAGCCCGAAATCCCCATCCCCGAGGAGAAGTGGCGGATATTGGCGCGCTGGTAGTTTTTCTTTCCCAGCCAGAATTCAAACGCCCACGAATCGAGCAAGGTTTGCAGATCGGAGCGCAGAATACCTTCCGACCAGTTGAAGCGGACTCCGAACACGGAGAAAGCCTCGGGCGCGTCAAGACGGCCGTTGGTGTCCATGTTGGTTTGGGCAAACGTTTTTCCCGAATTGCCTTCGACGTTGGTGAACCACGACGCATTGGTGAGCGTCACGGTCTGACCTGCGGTGTACGTTACAGTGTCGTACACCGGCGTGTCTTCGACGTCGAGCTGATTCGAGATGTAAATCTGCCCGCGGAACGAATTGATGATGAACTGCTGTTGCGCGGTGATCGCGGCGACGGCGTTTTGCGCCGCCTGAGCTGCGACCATAGCCGCGGTCTGGTTATTCTGCGGGTAGCCCGCAGTGGTCATTTGAGCGGTGCCGGGTAGTGGCAATTTATTTTCTCCTTTTCAAATCATTCCCGCGCCATGCCGCCGAGTCAGCCCGACGTATTGCGAAAGAATGGGCCTGTTGGTCAAGCTGCGTATGCGGCCGGGTACGCGTAGGTCATGACTCCCCCGCCGGTGGGTCCGCCGACCGTCAGATTTCCGTCGAGAACCGGATTCTGAGGCACGGCGAATTTGCCGGAGACGAAGTCGCCCATTCCAATCGCGGACATGATCCCGTTGGGGAACGCCGCGTTGATGGCGAGCTGAGTCGTTGCGAGCAGTCCGCCGAAGCCGACGTACTTGCCGAATTCCTTGTTGACCATCGAAGCGAGATATCCCGATCCGATGGCGACGGCGGCCGAGGTGGCGATCGCCATCCCGGTATTGCCGGTCAATGACGACGGAAGCGCGGCCATGATCGCATTGTTCGCGGTCAAGCCGATAATTCCGGCTGCGAGATCCTCGACCAGTTTCATGGGTTTCTGTCCCATGATCGAGGGGTTGTGACTCCGACGCCGCCGATGATGAATGGCCACGACCCGGCGATGGGCGGGATTGTGGCTCCGGCGACGGTGAGACGAACGACGATGCGGATTACGACGCCGATTGACAGCCGACGCGCGGCGCGGTCTGCTGGCACGACGACGTTTGGTTCTTGCCATTATGACTTCTCCTTTGGGATTGATAAAACCCAGCGTCAGCATGTGCGGTGGGTTCGACGAATTGCTTCGCCTGTTGGCCACGGATCGGACTTCTCCCGGATGAGAGGGTGCGAACCGCGGATTAACGACTTTGGTTACTCGGTTGATAAACATGTTTTAGCCTCCTTCCGCATTTCTGGCTTCGTGCGGATCGATAGCGCCCGACCAGGAGTAGTTTTTTCTACCCGCGAAGGCGAAGGACTTCTCCTGGTCGAACGGTAGAGAATCCGCAAGAAGACCGGTTTTGACTGAGGCCAACATAAAATCAGCGGACGATTGAATGCGGTCTCGAAATCGACACCAGAACCTGTGCATTCGCAGTATCGATGCCGGCCGTGTTTGCTCCTCTCGCAACAATTGAGAAGTTGGGATTTTGGCTCAAGATGTACCACAGGGAAAGCGTGGCCAGCGTGTCCAATCCGTTGATGACGGTCTCCGGCCAACCCGCCGAAATATCGGAATTGGGTAAACCGAAGTTGTGAGTAATCACCTGTGAGTTATCGCCTGAAGCCGCGGGGCTCAAGGAAACGTTCACGGTGTTGACGTTGAGGGCCTGAGCCAAGGTTGGAGGTACATTTCCCGGCCCGCCCACGTTCAAATAGTTAACGACCATTGCCATGGTTATTCTCCTTTTCTGGTGCCGTAGCCGGTCACCGCGTACTGGTTTAAGAACGGTAAACCCGGATCGGGCAGATGGACAACCTGCTTATATCCGAGATGCGCGGCCTGAATCTTCCAGGCGCAATGGGCCTTGATGCCCAATTTGCGGGCGCGCATAAAAAAGCTGTGATCCTCGCCGTAGGGCGGGATGATTTCAAACGGATTCTGCTGGATTTCGGCGATGATCCGTTCGAACACCGAGCGGCGAATCAGAAGACAACCGCCTCCCGAGGAACTGATTTCGAAAACATCCATCGATTCGTCCCACGATCCGATCGGTTCGTGGCGGCCGTTTTTCTCATTGAACATGTAGACCGTTGGAATCTGCGGATGGTTTTTGTAGACGTACAGGCCCGTCAGAATGTCCAGGTTGTACTTTTGCATCGTCGTGACGAGGCGCGCGCAGAAGTCGGGATCGAACACCATGTCCGTATCGAGTTGGAGAAGCCATTCGCCTTTCATCTTTCCCATCAGCTCGTTGCGCGCGGCGGAATGTAGACTCACTTGAGCGCGGACGTAGTCGATCTTTTCGTCCTCCTGGCACAGCGCTTCGCGGTTGAACTGGATCATCTGCGTCAGAGACCAGACGAAGGGCTCCGGGAGGCTCATGATTCCGCCCATGTAGCCCACGGTTCCGATTGTTTTAACGCGGCTCAACATGCGGCTTCCTTTGCAACAGCCACAATCCCAGTTCCCTGCTTTCCCCAGACGTGTTGGATCTTTGCCCACAGCAGCAGTTTGTAGCCAGCTTCGCGAACCCATTCGAAGAACTCACTACGCGTGATTTCGCGGTAATGATAGGCCGCAATTCCCGGATAGTATTCTTTGGCGTCCGGAGGCCCGCCGCGGTCGTCATGGGGAATTGTCGCGACTACGACGCCGCCTGGCCGGAGCACGGTCTTTGCTTCCCGAAGTGATCTCACGGCATCGCTGGTTTGCATGTGTTCGAGGATTTCTCCGAGCACGACGGAGTCAAAAGTGTTCGGCCCAAACGGAAGATGGCGCGCATCCGCTTGCGCGTGGCAGGGGATTTTAAACCCTGTGTGTTCGTCGTGGCGGAAGAGATCGATATTGATTCCGCCGCGCAATCCGATTCCGGCGCCGTCCGTGTTGCAGCCGACGTTGAGCGCTTTTCCGATGGCGTACTTCGCCTGAAACGGAAACTGCCCGTCGTAGACGAGTGGATCTTTGATCGAGTCGTTCATACGTTGGCCTCCACGAGCGCCGCGACTTCGGCGTTATTTTGAGCGCCCGACCAGGAGCGGTAATAGTCTTCGCGCGCCCACACTTCCCACTGATCAACGAAATTCTCCCAACCGAAACGCGCTTGTGCGTAGGGCATCATCTCGGCGCGGATTGTTTCTTGACGTTCCAGATCTTGTGCAAGCCGGATCAGTTCCAGGGTGTATCGCGCACGCGTCAGGTTATCGGTGTAGGGATCGCCTTCGATGAAGATGCCGTGCTCTACGTTGTCCGCGATTGCCCACACTGGGGTTGTGATCGGCACGGCGCCGAGGGCTTGCGCGTCCATGCACGTGATGCAGGAGGTTTCCGTGAAACTTGACGGGTGACACCAGATACCTGCCTTGAGCCACTCCTGAATCAGCTCCGGCTGCCCCATGCGGCCGTTGTCGGTGATACCTTCCTGATCGAGTGCGCGCCGGATTTCATTCGTACGAGTTCTAACTCCGGGATTGCACTCTTCAACCTTCGAGATGTTGTTGAAGCCGTAGTACACGTGCAATTCGAGATCCGGCATCAGTTCTTTCGCGCGTTTGAAGATTTCGCACAGGTACAGCAGGCCGCGGTCGGGACTTGAGGCGTACATCAGGCGTTTGGAATTCCGCGCCGGCGGATTCTTCAGCGCCTCGGCGATCAATTCCGACTTGATGCCGTTCGAAGAAACGCAAATGTTCGCCGTTGGGTACTTCTGGCGAAGATACCGGCCGTGTGTTTCGCAAAGCGCGACGATGCGCGTAAACTTCGCGGCCCGCTCCTGCGTCAACTGCGGATAGTCGACATCCTGGCAGATCAGCCATGAAGGATTCGAGGGATCGATATCGTCAATCGATTGCGGATCGCGATAGACAACCCAGACACCATGACGCCGCCAGATGTTCGAATCGTGATCACAGCGCTCCCACGTGACCCCGTGCGGATTCAGCCGCGGTTCTTCGAACGGCGTCGGCCCGTACGAATAGACCGAGTGTCCGCGATCCGAAAGCCGGTTCGACATTTCGATATGCGAGGTCTCCGATCCGCCGATGCCTTTGACATCGGGATTGGTCCAATCCCACGGCTCGAATGTCGGAACGCTCAAGAAAATGAAATTCACTACTGCTTCCCTCCGAAAGCGACTTTCTGCACTAAAAACCCGGTCGTGAACTCCGCAACGGCGCCGATTTTCTCGTTCATCGGTTTATCGCGCATCGCTTCATACGCGACGAACAGAGCAATCCCCACCGCTTGCGCCCACGGTTCGACAAAGCCCACACCAAACCCAAGAGCGGCATGTCCCCATGCACAGGAGTTCGGTGGAAAGTACGGCACTGTTTTCGCAAATGTCATCAAGTCGTTCATGTTTTGGCCTCCGTCGAATTGGGAGAGCCGTCAGGTTGAGAGCGCCCGACCAGGAGAGGTTTAACAAACTTTCGGATATTCCACCGGATCTGTTGTAGAAGTGCCTCTTTGTCGTTTGACGAATATAACTCTTCCGGTTTCACATCGACGTCGTAGCGATAGGTTAAGAACGCACTCAGCAACCGCCCGGCCAGCACATCTAGCACCTGTTCATACGGCGGTTTTGCTTCCTCTGAAATCCGTATTCTACGTGCTAAATAGAACTCTTCGGATGGTACCCATGCGGCGAAGTTATCAATCCGCCGAAATGTTCCATCGGTTCGTTCAAAACAGTTCATCACCAGAAGAGAGTTGTCTTTTCTGCTAAACGTTAGGAGCGCAACCGCGTCCGATGGAAGCATGTGATACTCTTCCGCCATCCATCTGCTAATGACAGGTTCCTGTCCTGGTCGAACGCTCTCAGGCGCGGTCGAAGCCGACAGGTCCGATGAGGCCAAATTATTATTCATCCCGCAATCCCCGGACTCGCTCCAATATCTCCACGCACCGGCAGTACTTTGTAACGCCCGCCGAACAACGCCATGCTCGGATCCCGTGGCTTGTATACCAGCAGCGGAAACACACCGCGCGAGTGTTCTTTGCCGAGCGGGTGAACGAAGTCGACGAGCTCCTCTCCGTTCTTTTCGAAAATCTTCTTTGTTCGATACGTGAGGTCGACGACCCAGCCGATAATCATCTGCTCCTTGAAATCGTCGTCGTTGAATCCGCACCGGCTTTTGAGGATCGATTCGGGAATCTCCTGATCGCCGCCGCGGAAGAACATCTGCGTTCCGCCTTCGATCTTTTTGCCGGTGTCTTTATCTGTGTAGGGCTCGTTCGCCGTGACGTATACCACTTCGGTATCTCGCGCTTCGTCCGGGTCCGGAGCGTCCAGGTCGAACTGCTTGCCGTTGAAGGTCTGAATCACCATTTGCGTGAGGGTTCCCACGGTCCACAGGTTTTTGTGAACGTGCACGCGCTCGACGATCGTGAGGATTTCATCGGGCGGCATTCCGTGGAACATCTCGTACATTTCTTCGGATTTGTCGGCCGGGTTTTTTGCGGAGAAATACCGTTTGAGAGCAGCGCCGGCTTTCTTCCCAAGAGTGGAATGGGGAAGCGCGGCCAGCATTGCGTTGAGTCCGGGGTTTTTCGTTCCTCTCCGTTGTGCCTGTGCTTTGCAGACAGCGTAGGGAGAAATTGCGGAACCGGATTTGGAGACGGCTTTGACGCAGCGATCGAAAGAACGGGGATTTTGTTTTGGCCTCATCGGGCACCTCGCTGCGCGCGGAATTGAGAGCGTTCGACCATGAGGAAAGTTTTCTTACTGAGATGAGAAAACACCACTCCTGGTCGAACGCTATCGAACCGACGCGAAGAACGAAAATAGACTGAGGCCAACATAAAAAGAACTTGAAAACTACCGCCGACGTCCTCCCTTACTCAGAGAATCCGCAATAAGATAAATCACAGCCGCGCTACCTCCCAAAACCATCCAATCGGTTCCCGTGATTGGAGCAAGCGACATCGTTGAAAGTGCCGTTCCCGCATCCGCAATGGCTGTCGTGAACGCGCCAATCGGATCAAACGTTCCCATGCCGGAGGAATGTCCGCCGCATCCACATCCACAATCGGATTTGGAACTCCCACAGCCGAGGCCCGCCATGCCCGCGCCTTTCCATGCCGTAATGACGGAGTTCGCCGGAATCGGCCACATTGGACCGGAGGGGACGAAGTTTCCGACGCCGCGCATTACCGGATTTTCTGGAACGACAAACGAACCGCCGACGAAATCCCGGAGGCTGCCGACGCCCTGCCCGCGCATGACGGGATTTTCCGGTACCGCGAACTGCCCGCCGACGAAATCTCGCAAACCGATTAAGCTCATAAAGTGCTCCTCATCGCTTCAATAAAAACAGCGCCGCCACGCCAACCGCCGCGACCAGCAAAAGGCCGCTGGCTGAAGTGTTACTGACGCCAGTCGCAACGCCGGATGCAACCGCGCTAGCCGCCCCGCTCGCAACCGTTCCGGCCGCCCCGCCGACAACTCCTCCCATTTGACCGAGTAGAGAATCCGTTCCGTAGTAGCACGCGGATTCGGTCGTGTTGTCGATCCAGTACGGCAACCATGATGCTCGGTTGGGATCGAAGCACGGATCAGTCGGATACATCCCCACTCCCACGAGACTCATGCGCGCCTCCGTGCTTTTCCGTAAACGAACTTCACCGCGAGTTTCGCGATCGGATCCATTTTCGAAGTCATGTGCTCCACCGCTTGGTCTATGTCTTCTTGCGAAATCCCTGCATATGGATCTGGATAGGCGGCAGGATACGCGCTTTCTTGCGCCGGGTGTCGCTTTTCGCGAACGGGCTTCGAGACTTTTGCCGCCTTCAATTGCTGATCGAGCGCCTTCCGTTTCACCGGATCTTTCAACGTGGCGTAGGCTTCGTTCAACAGTTGCGTTCGGCGAACGTTGGGTTTCGGGCCATCCGGGTGACACTCGCGAACGAGCGCCGTCCACGCCGCGCGTATCACTTCCGCCGAGGCTGTTTCAGAAATCTGGAGGACCTGGTAGGCGTTCATCGGCGTCCTCCTCCCATTGCGAAAAGGAACAGAGCCGCAACTGCCGCGAGTGCGACATAAATGCTGGTGTTCGGGATGCCGGGGATGATTGAACATGTTTGACCCGAGGGGCAAATTGGCGCAGTAACCCCAGATGCAGCAGCTCCACTGCTGCCCGTAACGGGTGCCTTTACGCAGCTAAATCCACTCAGAATATAGCCAGCCGGACAATCCGACGACCCGCCTCCTCCGGCGCACGAATTATTGGAAGGGTTCCAGATTCCGCCCTGATCGCCACAGGCCTGCTGTGCAAGAGCGTTCAGAGCATAATCCGTTTGCGCGGTCGTCGGCGTGTTGACTATTACGCCGGAAGTGTTGATTCCGATTCCGCTATCGACTGAGAAACCGGCGTCGTCTCCCAATCCGATGATCGGATGGCCCCATTCGTCGGCGCGCAAATATGGAGTGCCTAATCGCATCAGTTTTTCTTAAAAATCAAATACCCAGCGGCAACGGCTGCAAGAACCCAGAACCACGTTGCATCGGGACACGAAGATTGACCGCCGCTTCCGCTTGTTCCTCCGCAATTCGGAGGAGCGGTAAAGGTCGGTTCCCAGGAGTAGCAGCCCGCGAGTCCTTCACGCATATGTTTTGGCCTCCGTCGGTTTTCCGGCTTCGTGGAATTTATGAGCGCCCGACCAGGAGAGATTTTTTCTACTCCCGAAGACAAAACCATCTCCTGGTCGAACGCTGGAGCGGGCGCGAGAACCTCGAAATCGCGATGAGGCCAACAAATTAGTACCCTCCATGAATCAGACCAGCCGGGATTCCGTAGTAGTTTCCAAATCCAGAAATCCCTTGAAGTCCCGGCCAACTTGCTCCGGCATTCTGAAGCGCGGCGATAAATTGACCTGCGGTGTATTGCGTGTAACTCGCGTTATTCGCGGGACGGCCATTCGGGAAAAATACATGATCCAAATCGAACAGCGATGATGTGTTCACCGCGGCCCCGTTGACTGAGGGAACGAACGACGGAACATGCCCGTAGTAATAATTCCACTGATCGGCGTTCAAGGTTGCGGTACCAGCGTTCGGCAATCCCTCGCTCGCGGCTTGCGCGGCCAATGCCAATGCTGCGAGCGACCCCTGCGTTGTCAGTCCGCTGGTGCTCGGAGCCGGAGGAGTGGTTACCGGAGGCGCGGGAGGCGGCGAGGACTGCTGCTGCAACGGCGGATTGGTTCCCGAAGTGATCGCCGGAGTGACACACACGCCATTTGTGAGAACGCTTGGAGCGTTGCATGTCGGCGGAACCGGAGGAGCGGAAGAACCCGGCGCGGCGGCAGCGGGAAACAGGTTTGCAAACCAACCCTGCTGATACCCGTAGTAACCAAGTGCGCCAACACCCGCGAGAACGATCAAAGAGCTGTAATCTTTTGCCATTACATGCACCCCACGCAACCGCCCGTAGACAATACTCCAACGAAGACCGGATTTCCACCGCCACCGAAAATCGGAGTTGCGCTTGCGACCGGAGGAACCGGATTAACGACCGGAGCGGGAATCACAGGCGTCGGCTCAATCGGCGTCAACACGCCAACGGGCACGATGTTCGCGCCCCCACCGCTGGCAATTGGGATCGATGGCGGACTCGCGGGAGGAATCGCGGTCGGAACGCTCACCGTCAGATTTCCGAACCATCCCTGCTGATAGCCGTAGTACGCCAGAACTCCAATCCCGGTAATCCACAGAATAGGCGTCATGTCTTTCATCGCCGCCCCTTTCTGCTGCTCAAAAGCGCCGTTGCTCCCACGAGCGCCAGAACCGCGACCAGGGGATTTTTGTTGATCAACGAACTGATCACGCAAAGGCATCCGCCGTCCGTCGCAATCGGCACATGTTGATTCGCCTGGGTGATATCAGGCAGCGGTTGCACAATGTTCGCCGGCGTTAAAACCGGAGGCGGAAACGTTGGAACCGGAACCGGCGCGTCGGGTCTGAGCGGACTCGGCTGCACGATGTTGCATCCGGGAATCAGAGTTCGATACGGAGCGCACTGCGAAGACATGCACGGCTGCGCGCCGCCGAATCCTTCTTGTCCCCAATATCCGCACCAGAAGATTGCCGCTGCGTTATTGCGATCCACTCCGCACTGATAGGGAGCGCACTGCGAAGCCGTTGCCGGGGTTCCCGCGGGATCGATGATGTGTGTTCCGTCGTGCAGAATCACGGGTCCGAAGTTGGCGAAGGCGCCGGAGTCGTTGTTTCCGAAGTCGAAGGCTCCGTCTCCTAATCCGAGGATGCTCATGATTTGGCCTCCGTCGATTTCTCGGCTTCGATCAGATTGAGATCGCCCGACCAGGAGAGGTTTTTTCTACCTTCGAAGGACAAAACCATCTCCTGGTCGAACGTTATATCGGACGGGGACATCGCTATCGAATGAGGCCAAAGCATCATCGTCGGCCTCCCATCAAACTCGGAAGAACGATCAAAGCCGCCAATGCGCCAAATCCGACCATCCAATTCGGCACGCCATTGATCAACGAAGAATTTGTGAGGAACGAGAGATCCACTCCGCTGCTGCTCGAACTCGATGAAGTTGATCCGCCCGTGTTAGTCGATCCATCGGGAGCTGGTGAACCGCCGCCCGCGGGTTGCGTTCCCGATCCGGCCACCGTGGTTTTCGGAACCACCGCCTTGATCGTGGCAGCCGGAACAGTCGTGCTCGGAGAGAAAAACGGAGTCTCGCCCGCAGTCTGCGGTGCCTGCCCGCCAAATTGCGAATTCAACATCTGTGCGAGTTGCCCGGTCGTGAACGTGGACATCGGCTGCCCGCCCGTAGTCAGATCCGAATGAGAGGGAGACGGACACGTGATCGTGACGCCAGCGTTATCAACGAACGTCAGACCCGGATTTGATTGGCATTTCACGGCGTCCTCACCGATGTTGGTCGGCACGCTCATCAGGGCTTGCAAGGTCTGTCCTTCAAACGAAGATGCTGGGATGCTTGCTATATCCTGTGCGACTTGCGCATTTTGCTCCGCAATGAATCCGGGGTTATTCAGAATGCAGCAGGGATCGGCCAAACACGGTGTTCCCGGAACTCCGCAACAGGAGACGGAGCCGTCGTACATGTTGGTTGGCTGCTGTCCTGATGGACAGGTGAGGCCCAAGCCGCGGGGCATTAGCATGTTTTGGCCTCTCTCATGACAGCCCCGAAAGCATTACGGCTACACCAGCGTCAACTAGCCCGCCGCCGATCAAACCCCAAATATTTCCAGTGACCGCAAATCCTATCAACGGAGCGGCAATCCATGGAATCCATTGCGCCACTGGCGAACCCATTGCGGTTTGCGTACACAATGGATTTGACGACGAAAATACATAGCCATTTGGGATCTGAGGCATTAAACCAACCGGCACTGAGCCCGGAGCAACTGGCACAGTTTGAGGTTGGCACCATCCGCCACTCGGAAGAAGTTTGTTAGCAACGAAGATCGTCGCAATTCCAAGTCCAACACCGATAGCGAGACTGCCCAACACGTTGGTCTGGCTCATAATTCCCCACTCGCAAGCAAGGCCAGAAGAATTGCTCCACCGATCAACAGCGGAGTTGGAATCGTCGATAGAGTTGTCGCCAAACCTCCATCGGTCTGAGTCGAACCGGTTGAACCTGGAAGAACTATCGAACCGGTCGCGCCCGCCGGCGCCGGAGTCGGATCTGGCTGAACAAACGGATCATTCGCGATCGGATCTCTCATGCCCGTGAACCAATTCCAGCACGATGTGCCAGAGCCGGCCGGTCCCCACATCGTGTAAGTTCCATCCGGATTCCATCCACCAGGTGATGCTTTCCAGACGCACGCGCCGCGCTGTCGATCTGTGATGCAGCGCTGTCCTGCCGCTTGGAGTTGTGGATTGTTACACGCCTGCACCAGAGCTGCCCATGCCGTGTCGAATACGTTTAAGGCTGCGGCTTGCATCGACGCGAACCGAATCGGAGAGGAAGTGTAGTGATCGACATTTTTTGCGAGTTCGTCCCCTACTTGGTTCGCAATGTTCGTCGCCGCGATACAGGTTTGCCCGCACCCCTTGAACATATTCGCGACTGCGATACCGACCGCCACAATTCCCGCAATCGCCGCGCCGATCACAGGCACGACCGCCGCACTTATTCCGAGAACCGTGGCTTCCGCCGCGACTCCACCGGCTGCAACCGTCGACGCAATCGACAAGCTACTCAAAATCGTGGCGGTGGTCGCAACCCCCTGTGCCGCGATGGATGCAGCGGTTTCACCCGTTTGCATGGCATCACCGAGTCCTGAAAGTCCCCAATGGACCATCGGCGAAGGCGGTCTGTATCCGTAGCGCAGCATTACTTGATTTTTTTCGCGAGTGCCTTGATCTTTTTGAGAATCGACGCGTTTGAATTCGTTGTGCGCCGCCGACGCGGGTTCTTCGTCTTCCGGTTCGCCTTTCTCTTGTTCAACTTCTTCGCGTACTTTTTGCGCCACGCGGGAGAACCGAATTTCGGACCTGCCATCTATTTGCCTCCTAGCAATTTTGGAACGATAATCAGTGCGGCAAGCGCTAGTCCGATCATCGGAATGTACGGCGTAATTGACGATGCCAGCGCGGTTGCATTCGCGCCGCCAGTAGTCGTGAGTTGCCCGGTCGCTGGATTGTAAACCAGATTTGTTCCCGCCACAGTGTAGGGTCCGCCGGCCGCGGTGCGGATCAGAGAAACCGCGGCGTTCCCGGTCTGTGCAATCAGCGCGGCCTGTTGCGCGGGCGTGAGTCCGGCCTGTGACGGTGTGAGTGGCGTATTCAACGGAGTGTTCTGCTGGCAGATCGGTTGCCCCGCTGAATTGAGTACGATGCTCCATCCGGCTCCGCACGCAGCGGCAGAATCGGTGATTCCCCCGGTCGGCGGCGTGGGCAGTGGAGGAGTCGGCGGCAAAGGTGACGATCCGGGACTCGTACAGGGTTCCGGGTCCAAGCATGTTCCGGCCTCATCCGATTCCGAACATCCGCATCCCAGACCGCTCAATCCCAAACCCGTCGAAAGAATTCCCGCGTGATCCGGCCAGTTCAAATCATAGAACACTGAAATGTTGTCCGGCGTGTAGGGATCGCCTCCGTAGCCTGGTGGGTAGTGTGGCGCTACGGTTAGGATCGGCATGTTTTGGCCTCCGTCGATTTCGCGGCTTCGATCAATTTAAGAGCGCCCGACCAGGAGAGGTTTTTTCTCATTTCATCACCAGCCACAAGAGGACCAATGCCGCGATTCCAAAGATGAGCGTCGGCGGAACATTCCCAGATCCAGTGCCGGAATTATTCAGCGTTGGCGGCGTCACTCCGATAGCTTGAAAGAATTGCGTCAGAAAGGATTGGGCCGCCTGCCCGTACTCGGTGTAATAAATGAACGCGTAAGGATTGGTCTCTGGAGTGTAGGACGATCCCATCTGTTTGTTGTACGCGTCAACGACTGGAGCACTGGCGAGATACGTCGGAAGAAATGACCATAGCGCCAAATACGGAGCGAGCAACGCCTGTTGTTGAGGTCCGCTCAGCGATTTATACTGCGCTGCCGCTTGCGGTATCCCCGCTGCGATTTGCGCGGCTGTCACAGTGTTATCTGAACTCGCGTTGCTCGCTGGCTGCTGCGCGATTTGAATGATCAGATTCCAATATGGCTGCGTGCTCACGATGTTGTTCGCCGTCGTGACATCCACTGGCATGGCCGGAAGCGCCGTCGCAACGAGAGAATCGCCCAATCCGATTAAGCCCATGGATTCTCCGAATCACAGACGAAAACTTTCTCCTGGTCGAACGGGATAGCGGACGCGGGAACTGGAATCTTCGATGAGGCCAAAAACAAAATCGTCGTCAAGCCGCCCTCCGATTGAACCATCTCACTAATCCATAAAGAGCCCCAGCTACAACAACTGGAGTAACGACATTGGTGACTTTTTCAAGTCCTGTTTCCCATACCGGCCATTCGCGGATTCGGTGATGCGGACATTCCCAGCCGATTTCAGATCCGTGTGAAAAATCCAAAGGAATTCGCGGTTTGGTTCCCGGCCCATTCGGATACGCCACAACGTAGACGTGAGAAAACTCCGTCGGCCTCGAACCATCCGCCGCAACAGTCACCAATGCGCACGGAATACCCAATGCGGTTAAAATGCACGCCCCGTACATCGTGAACCCGTCACAGTCCTCAACGCCCATCCCACGAAGCGCGATCAATAAGGACTGATCCCGCGGCCGGATGAAAACCTCGACCGTGTCGTCCCCGACGTTCCACTCTTTTTTGGTCGCGTCGTCGAGTTCCAGGTCTTTCGCGATATCGGCGTCCTGTTTAAATTTGATGTGCGGCTTGACCAAGTTCCAGGTACCGCGGATTGCATCGCCGCATTCGAGCGCGCGCGCCGCGTCCGACCGGATCATTTCGCCCTGTGCGTCCTGTCGAATCAGGCAGATTGCTTTGGCTATCGATTGACGAACTTGCGCCTCCGGATCGCCGGGCATACGTTCAAAAGTGAACGCCACCTTCGCGCCGAAATCGGGATGGTACGCCGTTTCCATTAGTACTGGTACTTGAAGTTGGGTACCATCTTGCAATAGAATTTGATCCTGTGTCAACCGCGACTATATATATAAATACACATAGCCCGGCCTCTGGAAGCCGCCTCTGATGGCCAAACAGTACCTCGATCATCCCCAGTTAAAGTCGAAATGTTCGTTCCCCGTTCCGTCGAAAACATCGTTCCGGGACGGAAAACGCGCACAAGACGCGATTTTAGGTTTTGAGTACTGCGAGTCCCTGCCCGCGGAGAATGCGGCGATCATGCGCTGCCGGGTTTACCGGCTTGATCCGCCCATCGACATGCGTAAAATTGGCGAGACGACGACGACCATCGATGTTTGGGAAGGTCCGCTCACTTTCAAGTCCGACGAATACGAAACGTTCTTCTATCACAAGTACGGAGCTGGAGCCTACAAGATCATCGTCGAAGAAGACGGACTCAGCGGGCGCATCTGCGATATCTGGTTCACGCTCACGGATCGGGAAGGCTACCCGCCGAAGATCGACGACCGTACGTTGTGCGTCGAGAAGACCGGAGCCAAGGATTATTTAGATTGGCGGTTTCGCCGCGGCGAGCCGGTTGCCGGAATTGAGCCGGAAAAGAATCAGGGAGAGGACGACTTATTTATGGAACCCGGAAAAAATGGATCGCCGGTCGCTGCCGTCGTCGACGGTTTTACGAATCTCGCGAGCACACTCATTACGGATGCGAAACAAGATGCGCGCGAGGCCCGGCAAGAAGCGAAAGAGGCCCGCGAAACAAAACCTTCAGCGTCAGCCGCAACCGATACCGTCACGCACGCCGCGGCCGAGGGTATCAAGCTGATGGGTGACGTCACGCGCGAGGTCATGAAGAATTCGAACGCTCCCGATCCCGTGGCCCTCTTCAGCAACATCATGAACCTGCTCCCGAAGCCTCCCGATCCGACGCCGATGTTCAATACGATTCTCTCCGTCGTTCAGGACTCGAACAAAGCGATGATGCAAATGGTCCTCAACCAAAACACTGAGCTAAAACAAGAAATCGCGGCAATGCGAACTGCCCAACTTGCGCCAGCCACGAACGGACACGCCAAAACGTTCGACGAAGAACTTGAGAGTTTCTCGCGCAAAGCTGAGGCTCTCGGCTACAAAAGAGGAGGGGACAGCGCGCCGGCAGAATCGAAGGAAGATCTGATGAAGTTGATTGTCCAGAACATGCCTCTGATCAATACTGCAATCACGGCACTCGCGCAAATGGTTGCGCCGATCTTCCGTGGCAACCAGGCGCCTGCTCCACAGGTGATGCCGAATCCGATGATGCAAGCGCAGCCGCCTGCCGTCATGACACAACCTCAAGCGCCGCCTCAACCCGATCCCAATTCACCGGAAGCGCGGACGCTGAAGTTTTTGCAGGAATTCGAACCGCTGTTTCTCGCCCATCTGTTGTCGCCGGAGTACAACGGTTTCACTCTCGCCCTCCAGATTTTAACGGAACGGCGCGGAGGATCGCAGGAGACTACGGACGGACGCGTGCGATACAATGAAATCAAAACGCATCTCGGGAAACAACCGGATGGATCGATCTTACTTGATAAGATGATTAGAAATTATCCGCCGATCTGGATGCGGGCACAATCGGATCAACCGGCTTATGCTAAATTTCTAGCGGAGTTTCTTTCCTATGACGATGCCGGAGCGGAAGCAGGAAGAGCGAATTGATGATTTGGCCTCATCGGGATTGAGTCTTCGCGCGGCTGGTGGTGTGTTCGACCAAGAGAGGGAATTGTTTCCACTCGCGACCGTCAAGAAGAGCGCCAGCTTTTTTCTTCCCGATGCGTTCCATATGAAGATCGCCCATCCATGCTTCACCGGGTCGTGGAAAATATTCACCCCATTGCTTGAAGAAAAACGCAACATCGGCGGCGATACATTGATCACGGACTTGTCTAAACCAATCGAGATGCGGAGGCCGCGCGCCGGGTCCTGATTCCCCGCCCGCAATAATCCAGTCGAGTCCTGTTCGAGTGAGACACGCACATTCATCAAGAGCGATGCACGCCTCCGTTGGACATCGCGGAGATCGTTTGAAAAACTCTGCGAAGTCCACCGTCCCGAGCGCCGGTTCATAACTCACGAACCGGATCGCGGCGGGTGTCTGCAACAGAAGCGGGATGCGAACGTCGGCGGTTGCCTGATCTTCGACGGAGACTCCGAGCCATACGTTGGAAAGAGGCCAGTCCCATTCCTCCGACATCTTCGTTTTTACAAGTGCCGTTCTAACTCGGACCCGTTCCCATGTTTCACGCGGCGCATCCCAATCAGGTGTAAACCACTTCAACATCCGTTCCGGCCTCTTCGTCAAAACCTGAAACGTGATGTGCGGACACAGCGCCATGATCGCGAACACACGGTCTATCGCGTCATCCGGCAACGCTTCGTGAAACAGATCGCTCATCGAATTAACAAACACGCGTTGCGGTTTCTTCCAGTGCAATGGCTCGCTCAACTTCGATTCGATCAATTCCACTTTGCCGGTCCAGCGCGGACCTGATGGTGTGCGAATCGCGAACCCGTAAAATACACCCGTCCTCTTGTCTGAAAGTGGAGGATCGAGTTCACACAACGGAGGATCGCAATTTATCGGATCTTCTAAATCTTCATCGCTGAACCGCGCGGCGATTCTTTCCGCGTAACAGTTCCGGCATCCTTCCGATACTCTCGAACAGCCGCGCGTTGGATTCCACGTCCGATCCGTCCACTCTATCGATGTCAATCCCATTCTCAAAATCCTCTCTTGGTCGAACGCACCGAAACCCGGTCGAATCTTCATGCCCGATGAGGCCAAAATAAAAAGCGGATCAATCCACTCCGTAAACCCGTTCCACCGGCCAATGCTCCGCACACTGCGTCAACCCTTCATCGAACTCTCTGATGTGCGTGTCACACGTCCACAATCCGCACTCGTGAATCTCCATCCGCAAACACGGCAGCCGGATGTTTACCAATCGCTCAATCGTCGATCTCTTCTTGCCCGCAAACTTCAACGTCGTGTAGTCGTGTCCGTTCACCAGCGGCGTTGTTTTAACCGGGCGGTAGATCAGCGACACGGTATCCAAAATCAAATCCAGTTTTTCAATCTCGGAAGGAAACACGATTCGCGCGTCCGGCACTTTGAAGGTGCATTGCGAGGTTGCTTCCTTGAGACAGAAGTGGCACTTCATATTTTGGCCTCATCCGGCTTCGGGCTTCGCGTCCGATCGGTTCCGTTCGACCAGGATAAGTTCTATCTGTTCCCGAAGAACACACATCTGATCTTTGATTGCACGGACATCTTGCTTTAGTTGTTTTTCGAGATCGGCGGATTTCTTTTCCAGCGCTCTTTCGAGTCCCATCTTGATCGGCCCATACGATTCTCCGTAACGATGAAATTCTTTTCGGCAGGCGTCGGAACAGAACCGTTGTTTTTGGAGTTTCGGATAAAAGAGTTTATTGTCCGAGAGACATCGCCGTCGTTTTGATTTCCATTTTGGCGTAGGACGCGCTGTACGTGATCGTTTTTTGGAAATAGCCATACTGACCCGTCAAGTGTATCATACTCGTCCACGATTACGATATGGGCTCGTGGACGAGTATTTAAACCATGAAGCCCACTTATAAAATGGAAATTTTTACCGATTTGGGCCTTCGGGAGGGATTTTGACCTTCAAATCCCGAATCACCTGCGAAAGTTTGGTGAGGGGCTTCGAAATCGGCACCGGCTCCCGTTCTGGGATTCGAAGCAGACTACGGAGTCGGTCTTGTGTCCGCTGGAATTTCAAGTCTCGTTCCGTCCGGCTAGGTTCGTTGGAGGAGTTCATTTGCGATTTTCCTTTCTTCGGTTGTGGCGGTCGGATCGTCAAGCGTGTTCTGTGCGAGACGGCGGCTCTGCGCTGCGTCCTCGGCGATGTGTTTTGAATGCCCGTTGAGATTTTTTCTCACGAGCTCCAACGGTGAGCCCGCTGCCATTTTCGGAATGCTAGTGAGGAGTAAGCCGGGCCAGTTTGAGACTCCGTTCCGGACTTGCGATTTCTTCATCCGACCGAGTTCGATGATTTCCCGCGTCGTGACAGTCTCGTCCGTCTGAGCGATTTTGGCAATCAGTTTTCGTGCCGCGTCGTCGTCGAGACCGAGCGCTATTCCAATCTCGCGAAATGACGACGACGGTACTCCCGGTTGAAAACTAGACTTCGAACTGTCAGCAGTGTTCGGTGTTAGAGGCGGGGTTAAGGCGGGGTCTAGGCGGGGTCTAGGCGGGGTCTTCGCCACGGATTGGCTTTTTGTGCGCACGGTTTGGCGATCCGTGCGCACGGTTTCAAGATCCGTGCGCACGCCGTGCGCACGTTTGGAGGTTTTTTTACCAATCTTTACATTCTCGTAAAATTCCCTCAAAGGCTCCCGTTCCCTGGCGAAAAAACGCGACAGTTTTGGAGCCTCTAAAATTGCATCGTCGCCGGGTCCTTGACGGATAAAAAATTGCCTCGCGCGGGCAACTTTCATATGCACTCCATCTTCGGCATGATCCGGCCAATCATGAACCACGAGACGGTGTTCTTTGTTGCGGTCAATCCAGCCGGAATTGACAAGGGCATCGATCATGATTCGCTCGTCTGCGTGATAGTCGATGGCGATGGCGATGTCTTCGTCCGACAACTTCCCGATGTCGCCACATGGAGTCTGCCGCGCGGCCACGTGCCAGATCGATTCGAGCAGTCCGACTGCTTGCCAAAGTTCTAAATTCAGTTTGCGGCAGAGCCGCTTCATTTTGGAGTGGTGGACGGCTTCGCGCTTCACGCTGATACCGCCGTTGAGGATTTAAATGTCAACGCAACCCCTTCCCGAAAAGGTTGGAGCCGGTGTTCGGGCACCGGCCCCGCGAGCGAACGGACAAGCCGGGGAGCTTATTTCCGGCCCTGAAATTGTAGCACAAAGACAATACTCCGTCGATGTCGGTTGTGTCAAGTACCGCTCCTGGTCGAACGATCCCAACTGCGATTTGCAAACTCAGCCACGATGAGGCTAAAATATGAGCCCACATGCCAAACCCACCAATATCCGGTACCGACTCAATTATCGATTTATCCCACTGGAACACCGTCCATGACTTCGGAGAAATTGCGAACTCCGGCGTTCAAGCAGTGATCCACAAAGCCTCTCAAGGTCTGACGATGGACCCGCGCTATCTCAGCCGGCAGTTTCAATCGACGAACGCAAAACTACTCTGGGGCGCGTACTGCTTCGGCGTTCAAAGTCACGACCCGATCCAACAGGCAGACTACTTCATCGGAGCTGCTCACGGTGCAAAACTCCTTGCCCTCGATTGGGAATGGAACAACGCCGACACGATGACTGTCGACCAGGCGACCGCGTTCGTGAAACGGATTCAGGAGAAAACCGGCCGCTGGCCGATGCTCTACACTTCAGCGGCGTTTTTGCAGACGACCGATTCGACGCGCTGGGATCTTTCGCTGTTGAATTGCGATCTGTGGTTGACGGGGTTCACGAGGACGCCGCTGATTCCTCCGCAGTGGAAGGGCTATCGCATCTGGCAGCACGGCATCGGATCGTGTCCGGGGATTGTGGGGCAGGTGGATCGGGACACGTTCAACGGAACGGCGGAAGAGTTGGCAGACTACTTCGGAGCGTAAAAATACCCGCACCGGATCGTTTCGATGCGGGTTTGTCATATCGGAGGATAGGATTAAGCGGAGATAGTGTAGACGATGTTTTGGCCTCCGTCAAGTCCTGGTCTTGCGCTTCAGTTACTGGAGCGCCCGACCAGGAGGGGTTTTGGAATCACTCGTCGTTCGCCCAATCGTTCGCAATGCGGTAGCCGTGTAAATACGCTCCGCAGATCAGAGCGGTCCACAGTCCTACAAGCCACGCGATGATGGCGACGGGAAAAATCGCAAGCAGTAATAACCCAACAGCGTACTTCTTCATTGCACCCTCCCCGCTGTCTTCGTCTCTGCCATCTCTTCTTTCATCCACTCCAGATCATTCGCAAAATCCCGGTCCCGCTTCTTGGCCGACGGTTTCACGTATCCCCAGGGGTTCGCGTCCTTGCCGGAGACGACGCGCGGCTGCTTCTGGACGCCTTCTATTCCGTCCATAAACGCGTTCAGAAATCGCGCGACACGGCGAAGGCCTGCGAGGTAGACCACTGCTCCCACGGACGCCAGAGCGAGCAGAGCGCCCAGGATGAGCATGTTTGCTGATCGTCCACCGGCGAGGACCACGGCGCCGCAGGAGAAGAGGGAGCCGGCGAGAAGGCAGAGTGCGTATTTGATCACAGGGATGCCTCGATTTCGATTCCGTCCAAAGATTCGATTCCGCCGCCCCAATCGACTGTTTCGTTTTGCCTGTCAACGATGGCAGAGCCCCATTGAAAAGTGGAATTGTCATCGGCGATCTGTTTCGCTTCCGCCGCGTCATCCGTTGCGCCGAGAAGAGTTCCTAGCAACGTCAGTTCTGCGTTTTTGATCAGCCTGATTTCGTATCTCATGCTTTCGATTATGCGTGCAAAGCTCCGCTGCTCAAATAGTCCGTAGGTACTGTTTTGTGAGGGGGAAAGGCCTTAGGGGTTCTAAGAGGTTTTTGGTTTTGTGGTTTTTGGCCTCAGTCGGAATGTGGCTTCGCGTCGGAGCCGGAGCGTTCGACCAAGAGCGGTTTTGCGGCTAGAATCAAACCAAATCTGCCAATTTCCAGAACAACAGGCCGAACAAGAAAAAGATGAGACCGAGTGAAAAATGCAAAGGTCGATCACTTTCGACTGCCGTCCACGATACCGATTCTTTCAAGCCCACCAGGGATAGTACAAATGCCACAATGCTCAACAAAATGAGGACCGATTTCACGCGGCCTCTCCTGGTCGAACGGAGCCGAGCGCGCGCGAAGCCTCAATCCCGATGAGGCTAAAATATCGGCCCTGGTACTTCCGAATGGCCGCATACCGATCAATTCCGTGGAATCCCCAAAAGATTTTTTGCAGTTTGTGGTGACTCTCCGGCCCTTCCCGGTGATGCCCGGTAGAACACAACGGAATTACTTCCCAGTGGTCCGATTTCTGCCGAAGCCCTCGCATGCCGACGTGCGCAGCCTCAATCCACCTTCGCGTCCCACAGACCGCGCACGGCTGCTTCCTGATCCATGCCCAGTACTGGAGAACTTCGATGGGGATCACTTCTTTGCGGGGCTTGCGCTTCAGCCAGCTACGACGGAGGGGAGTGCGCCGGGGGATCATTTCGGTTCTCCAGTTTCTAGTGTCACGCATTCACCGCCGAACATGCTGTTTTCGTAGACCGGATGGGTGTGACTTTCAAATTGGCCTCGCAGGGCATCGATCTGCGCACGCAGTTCTTTGACCTCGACACGGAGCTGCTGGAGTTCCATTGACGACGTTTTGTGAACTCTCCGGGAAACTCTGCTAACGAGAGATCCTTTGCGAATCATTTCTGTTTTCCTCCGCGGACGACTTGGCCGGGCGTCGGATTCGGCTCATGCGCCTTGAGGATGTTGTCGAGCATTCGGACGGCTTCGCGGCGTGCTCCATCGAATGCGACTGCCGTGTCACCTGTGATTCTGGTGCTGCCGGATGTTCCGTCCTCATCGACCACGGAGACGAAGAAGCAGAACGGGTTGATTTCTTCGATGGAGACTTTTACGTTGATCATTTCTGGCACCTTGGACACTTCACGTATGGATCAAAATCTGGATCTTCCTGAATTTTCCAACCGGCTTCGATTGCGGCTGCTTCGGCTTCGGGTATGCTCGGGAAACTTCGCACGTTCACCGATCCGATGGGTTGCGGCTGCCCGTCGAATCCCAGAAACTCTCTACAGGAGTCGCAGCCGATGGAGATGGAGCCTTTCACCGCATTTCTCGCAGTCCGCGGAATGTGGCGCGAAGAATTCGTTCTTCGCCGATCTTTTTGAGATCGTCCCAGAATTCTAAAAGAGCTGGTGCGCACCAGGATGTTTCTTTTCCAATGGAGATTACGTCTTTGGAGCATAAGTGCAGAAAATCATTCATGGTTTGGCCTCCGTCCGATTACCGGCTCGTTCGAATTCCGAACGCCCGACCAGGAGGGGTTTTGGAGAGACTCGGCCCAAAAACAAATCGTAGACTGCGCTGATGCGGGCGGCGAGGTTGAAGGGTCGATGGGTACGGATCGAATCGGACCACGTGCGGGCTCCGCGCTGGTAGAACTCGTGGACTACTCGGCGGGAGGGGATGGTGTGCGCGCGTTGGGAGAAGGTCATGATTTAGCCTCCGTCGAATCGGGAGGAACGTTAGATTCGGAGCGCCCGACCAGGAGAGGTTCTGTCACCTTCCAGCCGAAAGCAGGGCCTTCGTAGACTCGTGTGGCTCCGCAATCGCACAGTTGACCGAGAATCGAAAAAGAAATCGATGCGCGGTTGGTCAAATTCAGTTCAGGGCGTTTCCAGTCGTGGACATGAACTGGGTGTAAGATCGCTGCTTTAACAACCTGCTCGTATGCGACCTTTTCAACGACTCCCATCGACCGCAAAGCGGCCAACTGACGAAACAGTGCAGCGCCTTCTTCCGGCGTGATGTTCCCTTCGGAGTCAGGATGAAGTTCTAGTTTTTCTTCTTGATGAGTGGGACTCAGACAGCCCGAAATTCCACAAGAGGGTGGCGGTGAGAATACCTGATGTAAAACAACTTGCTTTGGTTCGGTCGTCTTCGATAGTTCTACTGGTTGATCGGTTGTCTTCGGTACCTCTCCTGGTCGAACGGGACCGAACCGACGCGCAAGCCACATGCCGAATGAGGCCAAAATATTGCGAATCACTGCGCCTCCCTCAATCTCTTCATCATCTCCCTGCCCCTTGCCAGACGAGCAAAATAATTCCACGCCTGGTAGGACGCATAACCCACGGCGGCGATCAGAACTGCAACACCGAAAATCATTGTGAAAACCTCCACGGAGATAAGTCTACGCCCGTTCGCTTTTCAGTTCCAATGGATCGCAAGTACTGGATTTGAAGCGAAAACGTCTTAGGTCGATTCTAAGGTGTCTGGTACTCACAAGATTGAGGTACTGTATTGACGTAGAGGGATTGAACAGATATGATGCTTTCCATGTCTTCGGCCTCATCGGATTCCGGTCTTTCGCGCGAACGCTCTACCGTTCGACCAGGAGACGGGCTGGAGCGTTGCCAGCGGGAACAGGCCGAGATTCAGAATCGCTCCGATGTTGTGGCGGGCCTCGCTCCGGCGTGGCTGGTGACGTTGGGGATTGAAGACTGGGAATGCGAGAAGCGGCTGATTGAGGCGGGCGCATGATCGTTGTGTATTTCTTCGGCGGAATCCTGTTCGGGTTCATCGCACGAGAAATGTTCCTCAGTTGGCGTGAACACTGCGAACTGATGCGCGAGATTGATCGGCGCGAACGGGCGTTCAACGCAACCCTCGAAGCTGCCCTGATCCTCGGAGCGGTCCTCATTCTCAAGGCAGCCGCCGATAAATTATCCAAACCATCTCCTGGTCGAACGGTCACGATCCGACGTGAAAACCCGATTCGACTGAGGCCAAAAAAAGGAAACCTAAAAAACCCGTGTCCGCAAAACTCCGATACAACCCCGACCATTCAGCAGTAGAAGTAACTGTAGGAGAAGAAGTCTTCGGCGACGACGTTGCGAAAGGCGACGAGTGCATTATTTTCCCCGGCGAATCAGGAAACAGCCTGTATGTCGCCCTTGAAGGATCTGACATCGAAGGAGTGGAACCAAACACCGTTTATGAACTAGTGAAAGTAACAACCATCCTTGCAGAAGATTCTGAAATAGAATTTGACGATGAGCCAGAGAACTAAAACGATGATGTTTTGGCCTCATCGGGATCGAGTCTTCGCGCGGGCGCGGCTCCGTTCGACCAGGAGGGGGTTGTGAGACTGCTAGTTGTTTGGTTGTGGCTCTTGACCATTAGCAGCGTCTCTTCTACGATCTTCATGTTTCTCGTAAATCGTCATTTCGAAATCACAGATGAGCAAGTAAAAATACTGTGGCATAAATCGTGCGCTGTCGAGAAGTCTCAACCCGACGCCTCCCAAAAGCAGAACGAGGCCAAACCATAATGCCCCAACTAGACCCGGAGACCATCGTCGAAAACTCCGTACTCCGATTCAAACAATCCCTCGGATGGAAAGCGGACTGGATCGACGCCGAGGACATTGAAAAGTACAAAGCGGAGATCCGGCGAGTGATTCTGGAGGCGCGGAAATAGTGAAGCATTGGGATCTGAGGCCGAACGAACAGGTTAACCTTGTTCGTCAAGACGGCAAAAAGATCGGCGTCCGGTTTCTGTTTCGCGACACCCTTCACGCATGTTTCGCACGGGGAACCGGCGACGATCAATCCTTCCTGCAATTCCGGCTTCTGGACGACGGCAATCTCCGCGAGCATCCCTCTAAAACAGAAGTGCTACGGGTGTTGCGCGCGGAGGGTTTCGGGATGGATTACTATTCCGCCTCCCAAATTCTCAAGCATCGAAAACAGATCTGGGTGATCGTCGGTTCCGACCGCCATACCAGAACCGTGTTGGGCGGCGAACGCTCCAACCCATCTCCTGGTCGAACGCACTACACCAGTGACAAAGCGCGAATGTTGACTGAGGCCAATCTATAATGAGCGGCCCCTCGATCACCCGCCACTTACCAGGAAAAGCAACCCATCGAGACATCATGGGCAGAGTGAAATTCATCAAGGGAGTGGTGATCTCAGTTACGCGCAACGTGATTGTGGTCCAGACGGATTCAAAGCTAGTCGGCCGGCAGCCGCTGATCGGAGAGACGTACATTTACTGGTGTAGAAATTGCCAGACGAACGTGTGGGAAGTGGAGCGGTTGCGGTCAAAGGGAGCATGTCCGTTTTGCGGAGGGATGCTATCGGCGTTGCAAGCCGGGGACAAGATGAAGTTGCATTTCCGGGCTAACGTCCAAAGAGACAAAGAAGGAAATATGCTGGATCAAACTAGTGCGGGATGGTGGGGAGAAAAAGTCATTTGATGGTTTGGCCTCAGTCGGATTGAGGCTGCGATTGGAATTTGGAGCGTTCGACCAGGAGGAGTTTTGGTGAAATTGAAGAAATTTATTTTGACTGGAGATATTCGTGAAATCCCTAGGCCAATTACAGTTTACGGCGTGGATATAGTCGATGCTCTCATGACATGGGCGGGATCACTGTCTTTAGCCACAGAAGAACAATGGAATGCTTTCGAAGCGGATGGTGGTTTGGAACGTTGCGGCATTCCAAAACCCGTCCTGGTCGAACGTCCACTTGTTCACGCGCAGCACACTTCCGATTGAGGCCAAAATATGAACGAAGAATTCTCCACCATCACCACCCCAGAATTAGGCGGAACCCCATCAGGAAAACTCTTCCCCGATGCGCCGGGCTCTATTGAACACGATCACGCCTACGAAGACTTCAAAGCCTCACAGGCAATCGAGGGACTTCCCAAGGGAGAGATTGCGGACAAGATGGAAGCCTACGAAGGGCTCTACCGTCAGTGGTCCGAAGAGGGATCGGCGGACGTACCCGTACCCCGCCGCGACTGGCGTGCAGTGTTCACCGGCCGGGTCAAGCTGACGCGCGCACAGATCGTATCTCTCGCCGCGGACCCAATCCGCATCTTCCGGCAGGAGATCAAAGAACTCGCGCTCGCCCTTGCCAAAGAATTGAACGACAAACGGGCGCGGCTATCCATGGCCGATATCGGGCAAGCCCACATTGAAGCTCAGAAACGCGATCAGAAGTTGCGGCAATTTCTGTTCGAGCACTTCGAAACCGAGTTGCAGTTGGGAACAGCGCAGAACATCCCGTTGCATCAGATTGCAATGGATATTATGATCAGGTCGAAGCAGGGATGATGTTTTGGCCTCATCGTAGTTGCGGCTTCGCGCGGATGCTGCTCCGTTCGACCAGGAGGGGTTTGTGAACTACTGTTCGCAATACGAACACTTCTTGGTTGAAGAACAAGGCCGCTGTATCTGTGGGATGTTCCAACCCGGACAAATGGCCGCTGTCGAGAAGTTTCAATCCGAACAAGCTGAAAAAGTAGAACGAGGCCAAAACAAAATGAACCCCTCCCAAAACCAGCGACTCATCCCCGTAAACCCAGAACAGGTAAAGAACCAGATCAAGCTGCTTGAAGCCAAGCTGGACATGCAGAAAGCGAAATTAAAGGCGTTGATCAAACACTCGGACATGACGCGCCGCCTGGTCACCTACTTGTCGCGCTACATCACGCATTCGCCGGCGGACGTGACGCCGGGTCCGGTTTCCTTGTGGAACGAGTCACACAAGTTGCAGGAGACGGCGGAAAAGCAGATTATCGAAGTCCAGATCGCCGAACTCGAATCGGAGATCTTCATTCACAAACATATATTGGCTGAAGCCGAGAAATCGCGCTCCGGGTTGGTCGTGTGAAGTCACTTGTCGAAACATTTAGAAATCTCTGCGGCGTAGTTACTGCTCTGCTATGTATTCCGATTGTTGCGCTTGCTGCGGCGTTGTGGATGACTGAGTATCTGTTTAGGAGGCTTATGTTTTGGCCTCATCGGGATCGAGGCTTGCGCGCTAAGGTTGGATCGTTCGACCAAGAGAGGGTTTAGACCGTGGAGCACTTTGTTTTGGGGATGTGCATTGGAGCCGCGATTCTGATCGTCTCCAGAAAATTGTGGAAACAGTTACGGCGACGTCCGCGATTGGTGACGAGACGGCATCGGCGATCCGGTCTGAATCCCGGTCGAACAGTTGCTGTTCCCGACGAAGAACTACAGCAGCTTCGGAAGATGGCCGGTCTCGAATAATGCCCGCTCCGCACGTCCCTCCTCCGAATCCCGACCACTTCACGTGGCTAGAACTCGATGAGACCCGCGACATTGTTCTGTCTCAGTACGGACAACCGTTGATTTCGGTCACACTCCGAAAGATTGAAGGCGGCAAGGTCGCACTCCAAATCACGTCAAGTCCAATCTTCGTTCAGGGCCGACATCCGACTGTCCAATGAGCGATCCAGTCAAGCCCGAGCACTACCACGGCGATTACGTCATGCGGATCATCGAAGATTTCAAACTCGATTTCCTGAGCGGAACCATCGTCAAGTATCTCCTGCGCGCCGGAAACAAGCCGGGAGATTCCGAACTTCAGGATTTGAAGAAAGCGCGCTGGTATCTGGAGCGAAAAATCGCCAATGCCGAAGGGCGTCCACAATAACCACTCGAACAAAGGCGGACGCAAACCAACGTGCCTTTGTGGAACGTGCCGAGTCTGCAAACAGCGCGAAATCAGCCGGGCGTATCGCAAACGTTGGGGTATCGGAAGAAATCCCAGACTTCCCCGAAAACGGCTACCTCGATATTCGTGGGATGAGACGGAACCACGGTTCTTGTAAACTGTGTTGGATGGATCGTGCCGCGATGGTCGAACAGGAGATGCGTGCCTACTACTCGCGCCTAGCCCGTCGTCTCTCAAGCGCAATCGGAATGGACGATCACTTCAAGGATCTAGAACAAGTCGCGCGTCTCGCTCTGTGGGAGGCGACGTTTAACTGGGACCCGGCGCGAAATGGGCACTTCGGCAAGGCTTCTCTAATGCGCGTCCGTGGCGCGATGAAAGATTATCTCCGGACATGCAAACCGGGTTTTAATCGACGTAAAAAAACCGTCCCTGCCCACTTCAGCATCGATGTCCAGGGAACCAACTTCAAGGACACTCTGTCCGATAACCGGCAATCGATTGAAGATCATCTTGTCGATAATCGGGAACTGCCGGACGGTTGGGATTCGGAGTTGAACGAACGCTCCGCGCTTCTGATCCGCCTCCACTACCTCGAAGAAATTCCCATGAAACAAGTTGGGCGCCGTCTCGGAATCCATGAAAGCCGGGTTTCCCAGTTGGCCGATAAAGCCCGTGAACGATTGCGCGAGTCTCTCCAAAACCACTCCTGGTTGAGCGCTCCAAAACCCAAGCGAAGCCTCAAGTACCATGAGGCCAAAGCATGAAATTGGTACTTCCCAACCAAAACCATCCTATGATAGACTTCCTTCCATGGCTCTAGGACTCACCTACTCAGACGGCAAACCAGCGGAAATGGCGCGCGGACGCTACCAGACCAGAAACTCACGTGTTGCCGAAATCACCGGCTTTCACATGGTCGATGGAGTCACTGGTGGAACGCACTGGACGCGCAAGCAGTGGGACGGTCACATTCTGGACGCCGCGGCAAAGAACGTCGAAACCACCAGCGTATGGGATGAGGAAGGTCACCAGGTGAACGGTGGAGTTTCAAGCCCGTTCGATTTGTCGATCGTGATGTCTCAGGAGTTCGATCCGCCGCCCATTGCTCCAGCCGTTGTTTCGGAACCGGGTGATGTTTCGCCGGCACTGCTAGAAAATCAGATCCTATGCGCCGCGCTACTGGAAGAACTCTCGACCGTTGCGGAAGCGGATGAGAAACCGGTGGACACTCTGAAACGAGTTGTCTCGGAAAGAGATCAAGCACGGAAGCAGGTTGCGGATCTGCTGGCTGCTCCGGTAGTCTAAAGTCACTTCTTTTATGTCGGCCTCATCGCAATCGAGCGCTTCGTCAGAGGTTGGGAGCGTTCGACCAGGAGAGGTTTTTTCTCCCGGATGGCGGAAATGCCAATGGTGTTTGACCGTCGAACTTGCGGACGAAATCGATTTTGAATTTGGCCGGCGAACCTACCCCGACATTGAAGCCACGCCGGATCAGTGGATGTGCAAAAAATGTCTCCGGAACGTTATCGACACCGGGATGCTGATCTGGACCGGTTTCAATCCCAACAATCCAATCTCCTACACGATCAAAAGGTGGATTGTAAAATTTCTCTTCAAGGTCCAGACCTGCTCCTGGTCGAACGCTTATGAGGAAGCGCGAAGACGGAAGTCCGATGAGGCCAAATCATGATGGTAGGCATGGGAGCAATCTCCTCATCCCCAGCCGCCGATACGATCGCCCAAACCATCCAAAAAGTAGAAGGCTACTATCCTGGGACATTAGCCTACACCAATAACAATCCCGGCAACCTGATCTACGTCGGACAAACCGGAGCCACGCCGGGCGGCGGAGGATTCGCGTCCTTCCCGTCCTACGATGCGGGCTACCAGGCCCTACTCAACCAAATCCAGAACTACGCGAACCGTGGCTTGACGATTCAGCAGATGATGAACCTGTACGCGCCGGCCGGGCAGGGAACCAATAACCCGACAGCTTACGCGAACACAATCGCGTCTTCACTCGGACTCTCGGTCGATACGCCGCTCTCCGATGCGCTTGCCGGATCGCCGGGCGCGACTCCGATCCCCACCAGCACCACCGGCTCCGACAGCATGACTTTGCCATCGTTCGATATCCCCAGCGTGTTTTCGGATTTCGGAACAGCCTTTTCTTCCGGCACTCTCGATGCAGTCACTTCTTCTGATTGGTTGTTAGTGGGAGGGGGACTTGCTCTTTTGATGTTGGGAGTCTACTTGATGCGAAGATGATGGTTTGGCCTCAGTCGGATTGAGGCTTTGCGTCAGGGCTTGAGCGTTTCGACCAGGAGGGGTCTTGTTTTTCATCCACGCTTACGATTGACGCCGCCCCGCACTTCTCCGCGCAACCGCTTTTCACGTTGCACGCCCTTTGTGGGATCGCTCCACACGCGCCCGCTCCGTTCACCCCAGTTCCGGCGATTAGAAAACGCCTGATCATCCATCCACATCGATTCCGTTGCGACCAGTTCTTCAAACGACAGTTTCTTTGGCTTTTCTTTCGGCGCAGTAATAATTGGCTGTTTTGCCGGAATCGGAGGTAATGCGGCAAGTTTTTCCGCTGCCATGCGCCTACACGTCGGACAGGTGACATTTTCACTTCGCGGTTTAGTGAGGCTGTCCATAACCTTTTCTCCGCACATTGAATAGATCAAACTGCGGCGCAGTTCGGTGAACACGTTGAAAACCGCGTCCGCGTAATGAGTATTCGCGCCTTGATCGATGGCCTCATTTGCAATAACAGCAGTCGAAGCCTTGTAGGAAAATCCCTGGCGTCTGAGATAGACGATCCTGGCGTGATCCCATTGGGCGGATGTGTGGGATGTTGAACCACCTGTAGGCTTAGGAATACACAGCAGCGTATCGGCATCTTCGTATTCCATGGACATCGCGAATTGCCCGATCAAAAAATGCTGTTGGCAAGTGAACCGTTTTTCAACACTTCCGGTCCAGTGATCCCAGACCACAATTTCAAAAGCCGGATACGGACACGCACGCACGCCACAACTTCCCCGACCGTCTAGAAGGTCGTATTCGGATTGGATCGCATACGGCTCCATCATCTCCACCTGTTCTGTTTGAAAATCGCGCCCTGCTTGCGGTACGCGTCCATGCCGCCATTGCGTAATCGGAGTGCTGTGTTCTTGTTGACTCCAGCCAACTTAGCCGCTTCGCGCACGCTCTTTCCTTCGCGAAACAACTTATCCAGAAACGCGTATTGTTCGGGACTTGCGTGATGGGACATCACAATCTCCTGCCCTTATTCGAGATTGTGTCAATCAGTTTGAAATCGTCCGTTCCGCGCACAACGGCATCAAGAGAGATGTGGCCGTACTTGTCGGGAAACATCTTCCAAAACTGGCCCATGTACTTTTTGAGGTCGCCACGCAGATTCTCAACGGTGACCTCGCCGGAAAGAACGGCCACAATCATGTCTTGGCACACATCGCAACGCACGGAGTTCGGCAATCCCTTTGGGACGATGGCATCGACCGCCATCAGCATATCGTGCTCGGATGTTGGACTGCCAGAAATGTAGGGATACAATTCCGGGAACTCTTCACGTCGGTACCTTTTCGGGCGCAGATGACCGGGCATCAGTCGCCAGTCACGACTTGATCGCACGCGAAGCGCGTAGGTTTCTATCGGCTCCAGGAGATAGATATTGCCACCGCTTGAGTGTCCCAGATGCCGCGCGTACTCCCACAATCCCGGAACGTTAGCGGCCACGTCCTTGCGGGCGGACACTCGGGAAATGATCGAACAGAAGTTCGAATTAACCGGATTGGCGTGCAATCCGCAGATGTGCCGATAATCCTCGGTCCTCGCAATCTTGATAGCCTCCGTGACGCTCGGAACTTGCATGTCCATCATCGTCGCCAACAG
>Ga0210406_10000367_pt1 | contig 62916 bp, 66 predicted proteins | sample IncBWC30MmetaG_FD_155454 | JGI IMG/M metagenome (GOLD analysis project Ga0210406, IMG submission 155454) | Forest soil microbial communities from Barre Woods Harvard Forest LTER site, Petersham, Massachusetts, United States - Inc-BW-C-30-M | ecosystem: Environmental > Terrestrial > Soil >...
ATACATGTTAATGTTCCGAACCTGATTGCCGGTAATTATGTAGCAGTAGTAATAGGAGATAGCAATAAAAAAGTAGCGAAGAAGTTTACGGTTAAATAATAGCCGTTCACTAATAGATAAAAAAATCCCTTGGCTTATTGCCAAGGGATTTTTTTATCTATTATTTTTTATCGGGCACAACATCCTTTACGGCTTCCGTAAATCGCTGCTGTAAAACTGCGCTTAATATCTATATAATCAATGTTGTCTACTTTTTGCCGCGGCTTTTTCCGGGACTTTAGCGCCTTCTTTTCTAGCTTCAGATAAACCAATTGCAATTGCCTGTTTACGGGTGGTTACTTTTTTACCACTACCGCTTTTTAGGGTACCTTGTGTTTCTTCATGCATAGCGCGCGCTACTTTATTACCTGCTTCTTTTGAATACTTTGCCATAAGATGTTTTTGGATTAGTGAATTTTTGTAAAATACTATGAAATCCGTGCCAGTCTTACACCTTATTTATCCGCTATTATTTTTTCTTTTTCCTCTATTTCAATTTTTTCTTTTTTTATATCCTGTCTGAGTAAAGAAAATAAACTCATATACAGATTAGCTATCCAAACCAATGAAAACTCGGCTATGACATAACCTTTCCAATTATCGAATAATAAATGATAACGTGTAAAGAAAAGCATTGCAGCAGTTACATAGTGGCTAAAGCAATATTCGCAGGTGAATACATAAAAAAACTTTCGTTGAATAAGGGATGTAGCATTTTTACTGCGTTGTATACAGTATTCCCGTGGCTCTTTAAAGATTTCTTCATGAGTAACTGTCCAGGCTATACAAGCAATAGGAATAGCCAATAGAAAGAGATAAATTATTTGGATAGATAATGTCACATTGATCATTTTGGTAATCAGGTAAATGCTAAAATCAAGCCATTCTGTTTTTATAAGGTATACCTGAAGCATTATTATTCACTATGGAAGCAATTTTTTGTATGTAGAAATGATTTCACGGCTAGGGAAATAGCTCTACAACTTCATTTTCACGCTACTGATTACAGTCGGATTATATCATTGGCACAGTTTTGTTTATAAGAAGGCATTATCAACCAAAAATAAAACAACTACAAATGAAAAAAATAATTCTTGCCGCAACCTTATTTACAACAGTATCATTTATTGCTTGTAATAATTCAGAAAATAATACAGATAGCACTACTGCTGCTAAAGATGCTAATGCACAAAAAATGGATAGCAGTGTTATCAGCGACTCAATAAAAAGTGATACAAAATTTGCTGTTAAAGTAGCGAACGGTGGTATGACAGAAGTAGAATTAAGCAAATTAGCAATAGCAAAAAGCAGTAATCAGGATGTGACCATGTTTGCACAAATGATGGTGAAAGATCATTCAAAAGCAAACGATGAATTGAAAGCATTAGCGGCTTCAAAAAATATTACTTTGCCTGCAACGATCAATGATGATAGCCAAAAGACATACAATAAACTATCTGCAGAATCAGGAAAAGATTTTGACAAAGATTACTCAGATATTATGGTTGATGATCATAAAAGTACTGTAGATCTTTTCAAAAAAGAAGCTAATGACGGAAGTGATTCAGCTATTAAAGCATGGGCAACAGCAACCATTCCAACATTAGAACATCATTTGGAAATGGCCGATTCTCTTAAAGCAAGAGTTCATAAATAGTCAGTATACATTTGTTAATTTTGATCGGTAACCGGGAAACTGGTTGCCGATCTTTTTATATTGGCTATTATTTTAACGGCATGTTCTCTTGAATTTTCTATAAATAAACTATGTGTATCCATTCCCCCACAGATAACACCGGCGAGATAAATACCTCTCACATTTGTTTCATGCGTAAATTCATTATAAGTAGGTTTTCTTTTTTCATCATCAGATAATTGGATACCTGTCTTTTCTAAAAAAGAAAGATCCGGCAGATAACCAGTTGCTGCAATCACCCAATCATTAGCAATGGTTATACGGCCTTCAGGAGTTTTAATAATTACTTCCTGTTCTTTTATTTCTTCTATAGATGAATCGAAATATGCTTTGATGGAACCTTCTTTGATCCGATTTTCTATATCCGGCTTCACCCAGTATTTTACTCTCCTGCCAATTTCATTTTTCCTTATTACCATTGTTACTTCAGCACCTTTGCGCCATGTTTCTAAAGCGGCATCAACGGCAGAGTTATTAGCGCCAACGATCAATACTTTTTGAAAAGCATAGAAATGAGGATCCTGGTAATAGTGCGTTACTTTAGGAAGTGTTTCACCTTTTACATTTAGAAGAAAAGGAATGCCGTAAAATCCTGTCGCAATAATAATATTAGCCGCTGTATATTTTTGTTTGTTGCTAATGATTTCAAACTCATTATCGCTCCTGTTAATGGTAATTACTTCTTCAAATAAATGAATGTTTATGTCTGATGAAGCAGTAACCCTTCTATAATACTCCAGCGCTTCATTACGTGTAGGCTTAGCGTTATTGCTAACGAATGGTATACCGTCAATTTCTAATCGCTCAGAAGTAGAAAAGAAGGTCATATTAACGGGATAATTATACAAAGAGTTTACCAGCGTTCCTTTTTCTAATAACAAGTAGGAGAGGCCGGCCTTTTTTGCTTCTACTGCACAAGCTAATCCTATTGGCCCTCCGCCAATAATTATAATATCCAATTGATTATTTGCCATACACAAATGTAAGTCTTGCGCATAAAAAAATCCCACAACAATTAAGTTGCGGGATTGATATATTTCGATTACCAGGAAATTCTATCCGCTACAGCTGATGCAACCATCTTCCATGCTGCAAGTGCCGCCGTTCAAACCATCTTCAACATTTGCGTTGCCTTCTACAACAGTTAAGCTATGTAGATCGATCAATGGTTCAACAGATTTGCCACCTTGTTTTTCAACGGTGAACTGTACTGCCTGTGAAGCTGCTTTTGTACGTAAGTAATACATACCTGTTTTAAGTCCTTTGCGCCATGCGTAGAAATGCATAGATGTTAATTTGCTTGTAGTTGCAGTATCAACAAATAAGTTAAGCGATTGCGACTGACAAATATAAGCACCTCTGTCTGCCGCCATATCGATCAATGTACGTTGTTTGATCTCCCAGACAGTTTTGTATATTTCTTTGATATGCTCAGGAATAGAATCGATCTTTTGTACAGATCCGTTATGAGAGATGATATGATTTTTCATTTCATCGTTCCATAAATTCAATTCGATCAAATCTTTTAATAAATGTTTGTTTACTACAACAAACTCTCCGCTCAATACTCTTCTTACATAAATGTTAGAAGTATATGGTTCAAAACATTCGTTGTTACCTAATATTTGAGAAGTAGAAGCTGTTGGCATTGGCGCAACTAACAATGAGTTTCTTACACCATGCTTTAATACTTCTGCTTTTAATGTGTACCAATCCCAACGCAGGCTTGGTTCTACACCCCACATATCAAACTGGAACTGAGCTTTTGATACCGGAGAATCTTTAAATGTTTCGTAAGCGCCATCTTTTTTAGCCAGGTCTTTACTTGCAGTCATTGCAGCGAAGTAGATGGTTTCAAAAATTTCTTTATTCAATTGTTTTGCTTCATCACTTTCAAAAGAAAGACGCAACAAAATAAATGCATCAGCTAAACCTTGCACACCTAAGCCAATAGGACGGTGGCGCATGTTAGAATATCTTGCTTCTTCAATTGGATAATAGTTATTGTCAATTACTTTATTTAAACTCTTGGTTACTTCGTAGGTTACTTCGTATAATTTTTCATGATCGAATTTGCCATCGATCACGTAACGAGGTAATGCTAAAGAAGCAAGGTTACAAACAGCTACTTCTTTTTCTGAAGTATACTCCATGATCTCAGTACAAAGATTAGAACTTTTAATAGTTCCTAAGTTCTGCTGATTGCTTTTGCCGTTTGCAGCATCTTTGTATAATAAGTATGGTGTACCTGTTTCAATTTGTGCATCTAAAATAGCAAACCACAGGTCTTGTGCTTTAACTACTCTTCTTGCTCTTCCTTCAGCTTCGTATGTTGTGTATAATTTTTCAAATTCAGCTCCCCAGCATTCGTGTAGGTTTGGGGCTTCACTTGGTGAGAATAAACTCCAGTCTCCGCCATCTTCAACACGTTTCATAAATAGATCCGGTATCCATAATGCATAGAAAAGATCTCTTGCACGCATCTCTTCTTTGCCATGATTTTTACGAAGGTCTAAGAATTCAAATACATCAGCGTGCCATGGCTCAAGGTAAATAGCAAATGCACCTTTACGTTTTCCGCCGCCCTGATCTACGTAACGCGCCGTATCGTTAAATACTTTTAACATTGGAATGATACCATTGCTTGTACCATTTGTACCACCAATATAACTACCTGTAGCACGGATGTTATGGATAGATAAACCAATACCACCGGCACTTTGAGATATCTTAGCAGTTTGTTTCAATGTATCATAAATACCTTCAATGCTATCATCTTTCATTGTCAGCAAAAAGCAAGAGCTCATTTGTGGCTTTGGTGTTCCTGCATTGAATAAAGTTGGCGTACCATGTGTATACCAACGATCACTCATTAAGTGATATGTTTTGATAGCTGATTCGATATCGTCTTTGTGCATACCGATCGCAACCCTCATGTACATATGTTGAGGACGTTCAACAATTTTACCTTCTACTTTTAATAAGTAAGATTTTTCCAATGTTTTAAAACCGAAATAATCAAAACCATAATCTCTGTCGTAGATAATTGTTGAATCTAATAATTCAGCATTTTTCTCGATGATTTCCCATACATCATCAGCGATCAATGGTAAGTATTTACCACTTTTAACGTCGGTGTATTCAAACAACAAACGCATTGTTTCTGAGAAACTTTTTATCGTATTCTTATGTAAGTTGCTTACCGCAATACGGCTTGCTAACAAAGCATAATCCGGGTGTTTTACTGTCAATGATGCAGCTGTTTCTGCAGCAAGGTTATCCAGCTCAGTTGTAGTTACGCCATCGAATAGCCCTTCAATCACCTTCTTAGCTACATCGATTGAGCTAACAAAACGTCTGTCTAAACTATAGCAAAGTTTTTCAATCCTGGCGGTGATTTTGTCGAACTTTACGCTCTCTTTTTTATTATTTCTTTTTAGTACCTGCATGATATGTTGAGATTTTAATGGTAGTAGTTATATTAAGTAAAAAACAAAAATTTTAAAGTAAAAATGTAATCGTTATTAATTAATGAGTACACAGAATACTTTGAATCTATTTTTTACTTTTTGTTTTTTACTTTTTATTTATTGTTTTAAAAGTCTTCTTCCAGTGAAAAAGTTTGTGATTCCTTTGTTCCTCCGACACCAGATTTTTGATAATCTCCCACACGCTTTTCGAAGAAGTTTGTTTTCCCTTCCAGTGAGATCATTTCCATGAAATCAAAAGGATTGGTTGTGTTGTATATTTTAGTATAGCCTAATTCTCCGATCCATCTGTCTGCAACGAATTCGATATACTGTTGCATCAATTTCGCATTCATACCAATCAACGCAACCGGCAATGCTTCTGTGATAAATTCTTTTTCAATATCAACGGCATCTCTGATAATACTGTGAATTTGTTCTTCCGGTAATTTGTTGCTTAACATACTATACAATAAGCATGCAAATTCGCAATGCAAACCTTCGTCTCTGCTAATTAATTCGTTGCTGAAAGTTAAACCCGGCATTAAACCTCTTTTCTTTAACCAGAAAATCGAACAGAAACTGCCACTAAAGAAAATTCCTTCTACTGCTGCAAACGCAACCAAACGTTCAGCAAAGGTTCCGTTCTCGATCCAACGTATTGCCCAGTCAGCTTTTCTTTTAACTGCAGGAATTGTATCTATCGCATGAAATAAGCGATCTTTTTCTTTTGGATCTTTTATGTAGGTATCGATCAGTAATGCGTATGTTTCAGAATGGATATTTTCCATCATGATCTGGAAGCCATAAAAACATCTTGCTTCCGGTAATTGTACTTCGCTCATAAAATTTACCGCAAGATTCTCATTCACGATTCCATCGCTTGCTGCAAAAAAAGCCAGTACGTGAGATACGAAATGTCTTTCTCCATCGTTAAGGTTAGCCCAGTCTTTCATGTCACTGCCTAGATCAATTTCTTCTGCAGTCCAAAAGCTGGCTTCATGCTTCTTGTATTGTTCCCATATTTTTGGATAATTTATCGGAAGGATAACAAAGCGGTCTTTGTTTTCTCTCAATAAAAGTTCATCTTGATTGCTCATTTTTTTTAGTAAATCTTTAGCGCGTAATTGTTGGCGAATTTATCTAAGACTTCACGATTTAATAACATCGTTGTATTAGATATCCTTATACAAGAATACTATAGAATACTAAGAATATTTGAATGAATTATCAACCGAATGTTGAAAAGATACAGCGATGTAGCAGGAGTGTGGATTTCGATAAATGTCATTAATTTGTAATGTCTATCAAAACGTAAAAATTAATAAAAAATTAATAAAAAATGGAGGAAAGTAGCTTAAGAAACAGGAACTAATTCGATTATTTCATCAATATTTATTCCTGAATGGCTCTCATCGTAAATACAATCGCCATTTTTTATTAACAGTATCTGTGGAGATTCATGATGAACATTAAAATCTTCAGCAATTTTTTGAGAGATATTTCTATGCTGAATAAGATCGAGCAAATAATAGTTTATATCCGGGAAAGTCGTAGCCCTTTCCAATCTGCTTTTAGCCATACTACTAATCGAGCAACGGGTACTATGTTTAAAAATAACCTGAGGTATCTCATTTGACTGAATTTTGATTTCATTCAATTGAGATTCCTCTGTTAATTCAATCCACTTCATAAGTTGTTGATGATTAGTGTACAATACCTTCTGCTGCAGGACATCCGTAACCTCTTCTGCTAGATCCACAAGATGAGAAAGCGACAATAACAGTACAAACTACCATTAATATTAAAACGATCTTTTTCATATAACGTTTGTTTTAGGGGAGTAATTTAAATAAAAATTTGGGCAAAACTAATATAATTATGTCTTATTTCCCTATTAATTCTTTAGAGTCAAAAGTTATACCATTAATTGCAGAAAGTCAGCTATTGGGAGAAAGTTTTAACTTTTTTATGAGTTACTTTATAAAAGTGATTGTTGGGCAATTTGCTTTTTATTTGTCTTTTAAATTCAGTTTATGGTAACAAATCAAACTTTTTTGCAAAAGGTAAAATCAATGCCTGTCTTTATCGCCCAGCTTTTTATTGTGCAGTTTTTTACCTGGTTTGGTTTATTTGCGATGTGGATATATGCTACACCAACCATAACAAAATATGTTTTTAAAACAACTGATGCTACTACCGGTGATTTTGAATTAGGAACAAGCTGGGTGGGTTATTGCTTTGCATTTTATAGTTTATTAGGCGCTGTATTAGGATTCTATTTGCCAAAATTTACAAAGCAATTTGGAAAGAGTAAAGTGCATGCAGTAACACTGTTTACAGGCGGAGTAGGGTTGCTGCTTATCTATTTTATTCAAAACAGATGGCTGTTATTTTTGCCTTTTGTGTTGATCGCTATTGCGTGGTCAAGTATTTCAACTATACCTTATCATTTAGTGGGAGAGAAGTCGCCCGATGATAAAATGGATTTCTATTTTTCTTTGTTTAGTTTTTCTGTTGTTATTCCACAAGTAACGGCAGCAACGGTTTTGGGTTTTATTACTAAAAATTTTTTTAACAGTGAAACAATTTTCACTGTTATGTTTGGAGGGTTTTCGATGCTTATAGCAAGTGGTATTATGTTCTTCCTTAAAGATGTTATAACCGTTGAAACAACAGAAGAGTAAGTTTTATTTCATTCTTCTTAATTCTGATTCTGTATAATTTTTTATTGTTTTTTCGCTAGAAAATTTATCATCATTATAAGCCTTCGATTTATTTTTTGGGATAGATAAACTTTTCCAGTTTCCATCATTCAATTGTTTTGCATAAAAAACAATTTGTCCTATATGATAAGTGCTATGCGCCAAATGCCTGCTAATGGCTTCTATTACAGTATGGCCTTCATTTCTGATGTATACGATCTGTCCTAATTGTTCTGGTTCTAATGCATTAAAGGTTGTAAAAAAACACGCCCAGCCTTCGTTCCATTTTTGTAAAATAGTAGCTTTATCCTGAATTGAAATTTCGAACTCCGCATCTCTGTTTCTTGTGGGCTTTTCTCCGTCAGTAGTTAAAAAATCAGTCCACCTTGAGATCATGTTTCCAGACATATGTTTGATGATAGCCGCAATACTATTGGTATTCTCATCAGTCGAAATAAACAATTGTTCCGGCTCCAATTGATCCATTGCTTTTTCTGCCAATGCTTTGTAGTATTCGAATTGGCTTTTTACACTTGCCAGATATTGTTCATTAATATTCATTCTATTGCTGTTTATGCTTTGCTAAAATTACAGTCATTTACACAATTGTAAAAAAGGTAAAACAGATTTAACATAGAGTTTAAATTGGCTGTAGCTTGTTGTATACGAATTAACATCTCTTTATGGCATACTAGCAATTAGTTGTATATTTTTACTACATGCGCTTCATACTATTACTAACTTTTTTTGCGACTGCAGCCATCCTATTGTTTTCCTGTAGTTCGCCTAAACCATTGGAATATCGCAATGTCGCTAACTTTTCTGTTAGCAAGGTGGGGTTTACATCATCTACTGTAAATATGGATATTGTATACTATAATCCGAATCATTGTTCTATGCAATTGAAGCAGACTGATCTTGATATTTTTATTGATAGTAATTATGTTGGACATACAACCCAACAGATGCAGGTTACTATTCCTTCTCAATCAGAGTTTAGTATTCCTTTAAGTGTAGACGTAGATATGAATAATCTTTTCAAAAATGCACTCACGGCGCTTTTGGTGAAATCGATACAGATAAGGGTAAGTGGAAATATTAGAGTGGGAAAGGCGCATATTTATAAAAACTTCCCGGTGCATTATGAGGGGATACAACCCTTTTCTTTTTTCTAATAAATGGAATAGGTAAGATTTACTATTGAATATTTCTTGCTTACACAAGGTCTCTAATATTAAATCTTACCTATCAAATATTAAATACTTAGGCTGGTTTTTTACAGCAAGATGGTAATTTTTTATACGCGTCCGGTTCAGCTTTCACATCATCCGCGTCGTAACCATCAGTGGCTATGGCTGCTTTAATATCTTCAACATTTGTACGGTCAGTTAAATAGGTGACCGTTGTTGTTTTCTTTTTAACGTTAACATTCACAGCCTGTATACCTTCTTCGCGCATCAGGTATTGCTCAATACGCGCTTTACAGCTTTCGCATTGTACCGTTGGTGTGCTGATCACTACAGTAGCAACAGCTTTCTGTTGTGCAAAGCTTACGGTTACAAATGCCAATAAAGAGAGGATTGTTAATTGTATTACTTTCATAAAAATTGTTTTTATAAAGTTAACTATTTCCTGTCCAATTTGAAGGGTCCTTGCTCCAGTTTAACAAAGTACCCTGCTGATCGGCGGTGACAATATTTTTTTCTATTGCCAACTCTATCAAAGTGGGGTAGTTGGTCAGCGATTTATACACTACACCTGCATCTGCAAAAGCTTTGGTAGCAACATTAAATCCATAATTAAAAATCGATACCATACCGATAACTTCCACACCGGCATTGCGTAAAACTTCCACTACCTGCAGACTGCTTTTTCCTGTTGAGATAAGGTCTTCAATTACCAAAATTTTCTGGCCTTTTTCATAAGAACCCTCGATCTGATTGCCTAAACCATGTTCTTTAGGTTTTGGACGAACATAGATATAAGGAAGCTTTAACTGATCCGCTATCATTGCTCCCCATGGAATGCCTGCTGTAGCAACACCTGCAATTACATCCGCTTCGGGAAACTGCTCAAATGCTACACTGCATAATTCGCTCTTAACAAAATCTCTTGCATAAGGGAAGGATAATACTTTGCGGTTATCGCAATAAATAGGACTTTTCCAACCGCTTGCCCAGGTAAATGGTTCTTTGGGACTTAGTTTAATTGCATTAATTTGTAACAGTTTTTCAGCTACAGCTTTCTCATTAGTCATACTGCAAATTTGAAGGTTGAAATTTATAAATTGAAATTTATTTATGTACATCAAGATTTACTTCGACGATAAGCCTGTTTTTTTGTGTGATGAATTGACACCAGAACTATCTGAAATACTGCACCATCCTGATGCTGTATTGGTTGACGAAACTTCAGCACCTGCTATAAACGCGTTTTTACATGAGATAAAAAAGGAGCAATTTCATGCAGGTGTAATGGTTGATAAAGACCTTAAAAAGCTTAAAAAGGCTTTTTTTCATCACTTTACTATTATTGAAGCAGCAGGTGGTATTGTTCAAAATAGCGATAAAGAATTTCTTTTTATTCATCGCCTTGGAAAATGGGATCTGCCAAAAGGCAAAATAGAGGAAGGCGAAGATCTGGAAGAATGCGCCATTCGCGAAGTGGAAGAAGAAACAAATACAACGGATCTAACAATAAAGAAAAAAGTAGGAGAGACATATCATGCTTATCACGCTTATGGTAAGCACTATTTAAAAACCAGCCATTGGTATTATATGACTTGTCCTGCAGATCAACAATCTACGCCTCAAACAGAAGAAAATATTACGGCTGTAAAATGGGTACACACAAAAGAGATAAGAAAACTGATGGAGAATACTTATCCATCAATAAAAGATATACTCGATATTTTCTTTGATAAAAAAGATACTAAATAATTACTTTTTTTTCTTCTTCTTAGAATCCCATAATTCGAAACGAATAAAGACGGTTAGCGCATTGCTTGTCTTTTCGATCGGACTTCCAGAGATAGGATCTTTATATTTAATGTAAGGCTGTAAGCCAATAGCATAGCGTACTCCAATAGACCAACGGCGCCAATCATATTGACTTTGTACCAATGCCTGGAAGCTATTTTTAGTAAATGTTACCGACGAATCATTACTACGATTAGATATAGTAGAAGAGCTAATGATAGAGTCACTGCTTCCTGCTGTACCGTATAGTTTTTTAGCAATATCCTGTTGCGTAGTTTGTCCTGCAAAGTTATTATAGATAACACCGGCACCTATTGACAGATGCGGAATAATGTAATAGTTAAAACTTATTGGAATTTGATTGTAGTAAACTTTTTTAAGTACGTAAGAAGACGTTGTATAGTTTAATGGCAGATCGCTTACGCTTGTTTTATACAATTGTTCCTGTATGTATTGCGGTGCCTTGTATTTTAATTCGGCTTCTACAAACCATTTTTTTGCAGGTTGAATGCGTACATATACAGAAGGGATATAATCAGTAACCAGAGATGATTTTGTATATGCATCATTAGGATAAACACAATCGCAATTCAACCGAATAGCTTGCTGCTCGGCTACACCTATAGCGATACGTAATTGTTTTTCTTTCTTTTTAGTTGAACTGTCTTTAACAGCCGCTACCAAAGGGTTTATAGCAGAGGTGTCTTTTTTAATAACCGGCGGATGTTTAGCTTTTTTATTAGCTAAAACAGATTGTCCAATTTTGATCATTTCTGTTGTATCAATAATAGTATTATTTTCCTGAACAATGGAAGATGAGATTTTAGCTTTTGTATTCGCTTTGGTGGAAGCAGCTATATTCCCCTTTTTATGATAACTATGTTTATTATTTTTGTTTGAAGTTGCAACAGCTGCGGTTGATTGCTCATAGTATGTTAATGCTGTTGCTGTATGTATAACAGCACAGTGTTTAACGTTGCTATTTGATTTTACCGCAGTAGCATTTTTAGATACAGCAGTGGTAGTAGTTGATTGAGTAGTTGAAATAACAGGGCTGGTAATTGCAACATTATCATCCGCTATGATATCATCATTGCTTGCTGTCGCAGATTTGATGTTAGCAGTAGTCTTGCCGTTTGATTTTGCTGTCGTTATGTGATTGGTTTTATGCTTTGAAGATAAATCTACAACAGAAGTTGTAGCAACAGATGTACTGGTAACATTCTTGTTAGTATTTTTTGATGACACAACAGCAACGTCAGATTCGTTGGCATCATTAACATTCCCGGTTTTGTTCTTTATCGGTTCATTTGATATTTTTTTACCGCTAGCATCGTTTTTATCCGCTTCCGTATTTTTATCCGGAGCAGGGCTGTTATTATTTATTTGTTTATTATTTGTGTGCTTACTCTCAACGTTATTATTGTTATTTAGATTATTGCTGTTAGTATTTGTACTTGTAACAGATGGTACAATAGTATTATTTTTTGAATTGGTATTTGTTTGAGTATTGCCAGTTATTTTTTTATTTGTCTGATAATTCTTGATGCTATTGCTGTTCTTATTTACATTATTACGCTTTATTGTAGCAGCAGATGATGATACGACAGTGTTGTTTGAATTAGTATTTGTTTGAGTATTGCCGGTTGTTTGCTCAATATTATTATGAGTACCAATAGTAGTAGGTTGGCTAGGAATTGCATTTGCATTTTTGCTGCCATTGCTTATGCCAGAAGGGTGATCGGTCGCGTTGTTTAATTCTTTCTGGTCATTGCTATTACTGAAAGGCGCTTTATTGTCAGACTTGCTATCATTTAATTGAGTAGAATTATTTGTCTGATCATTTATCCGCGTATTATCAGTTGATTTTTTATTACAAATAAATAATAATAATGTACCGATAAGTAAGGCCGCAATTACAGAGCCCATAAAGATATTGCTACGGTAAAATGGCAGCGGTGGTGGTGGCACTTTATCGTGTTCTTCATCCAAAAGTTTACTCATGTCGTTCCAAGCGGCATCTTCACTAGGAAGTGGCAGCTTTTTCAACGCATCAGCTAATTCTTTTTCATATCGTGTTTTATCGCTCAAATATTTTCTCTTAGTAATTGCATTTTTAAATTTTTTCTTGCCTCACTTAAGTGCCATTTACTTGTCCCTTCGCTTATTTGTAAAAGCTCTGCTATTTCTTTATGGCTATAACCTTCTATTATATATAAATTAAAAACTGCCTGTGTTGCTGCAGATAAGTTTCTAATCAGGTGTAATATTTCGCTTACATCAATTTTTGTATTTGCTTCTGCTTCAACCTGTACAATATCAGTTTCCTGTAATTCATTTGAAATGACAGTATTTTGTTTTGATTTAATATGGTCTAAGCAAGAGTTGATGATGATCGTTCTTATCCAGGTATATAGCACAGCTTTTTGTGGATCGTACTTTTCAATATTTTTAAAAACTTTTAAGAAACCGGTGTTCAATACTAATTTGGCATCATCTGTATCTTTTGTATATCGTACACACAAATTCATCATAGATTCATAAAAGCTTCTGTACAAGCGTTCCTGAGCTTTTCGCTCATTGCGCTTGCAGCCTGCAATTATTTCGTTTATATGTTCGTTTTCGTTGGACAAATAATTATTTTCAATAAGATGAAATCAATCCCCCAAAATAAGATGTTTTTTTTCACATTATGTCTAATAATTATTTCAATAATTCCACTATAACTTTTCTTGGTTATAGTGGAATTCTATTTTATGTTTTTACAGGGATAATATTTTATTTTATTTGATGACATTAATGATAAAGTATTTCTAGTTTAGGATGCCTGTAAACTTGAGGATAATATCCTGCACAAAATATTCTTGTGGTATATGGGACTGTATCCTGCATACGTATTTGGAATCCATAATTATTTGTTGTGTACATAGTTTTTACCATGCCCGTTACGTCAAGATCCGCTATATCTAACTGAGGCAAAACAGTACTAGGTACAAGAATGCCATTTGCGGTATCGGTTGTAGGAATGTTGAACCAGGAAGATGTATAATTCCAACTGCCTGTCATTCTTTCAAGATAAAATGCATTGTTTGCACCCGAATTAGCATCACCTAAATGGTCTCCGTTCAAAGGAGTAGAATCTGAATACAGGGTAAGTTTTGCTGAAACTATTGTAGAATTAGCAGGTAATTGGTTGAGGTCAAAAAGAAACCCACTTTTTGTATCATAAGGCAAACCGCCCGATGTCCATGCGCCCGCAAATATTTCTTCTCCGGAAGGGTTTGATCCATCAGAAGTGTTTATCAATTGGAAATTATAGGCTTTACCGTTAGTGGTGCTATCAATACGTAAAATAATTGTTTTTGTTACTATAACAGTTGTGGTATCTAACCCTACATTATCAGGAGAACTTGCTTTTAGTTGAAAAACATATACACCCGCAGTTAAACCGGTTGCTACCGAGGATACGGAATCCCCATTTGATATTGCAGGAGAGTTAGGTCCTGAAATTGTTGACCAGGCATAGGAGGTAATACTAGGCCTGCCACTTAAAACATTTCCTGTTAATTTTGCAGTATCTCCTGTTACGGAAACAATTTGAGATTTGCCGGCATCTATAATAATAATATCATTTTTTGATATAGGAGTGACTGTACATTGTTTTTGGCAACTCATTATAATAATGCCTGAAAGCAATATGCAGGTACAAATACTAACTGAAAAATGCATTGGATGCTTCATTCTAATTAATTAAACACTTCCTTTATTACATATACGGCTGTAGCAACGAAAAGGTTGGGTTAGAGAGGATATTAAATAGAGTAAGTCGGTATGTTCTGAGAATTGGCTTATTGATAAAGAATTTCTAATTTTGGGTGCCTATCCGCCTGAGCGTATGCGTCACCGCAGAATACTCTTATTGTGTATGGAACCTGATTTTGTAATCTTATCTCAAAACCATAATTGTTTGTTGCATACATGTTTTTTACCATATCGGTAACGTCCAGATCGGTAATATCCAATTGACTTAAAGTTGTAGAAGGTATAAGGATTCCATTGGCCGTATCAGTTGCAGGGATAGTAAACCATGTGTTGGTGTAATCCCAATAGCTGGTTATTCTTTCGATATAAAAAGCATTGTTTGTACCTGAATTTGCATCTCCTAAATGATCGCCATCTAAAGGTGTAGAATCAGAGTATAGCGTAAGCTTTGCAGAAAGAATAGTTGAATTTGGAGGTAATTGATTCAGATCAAAAGCAAATGCCGATTTCGTTTCATATGGGAAACCACCGCTGGTCCAGGATCCGGCAAATATTTCCTTATTAGAAACTATTGAAACATTGACTGAATTTATGACCTTAAAATCAAAACCTTTAGTATTTGGATTAGTGCTATCAACACGTAGTGTTAAGGATTTAGCAACAATAACAGTTGTTGTATCCAAACCTACATTGATTGGAGAACTTGCTCTTAATTGAAAAATGTAAGTACCTGCAGCAAGCCCGGTAGCTAAAGACGATAAGGAATCTTTATTTGAAATAGTTGGCAAATTAGGACCGACCAATGAAGTCCAGGAATAAGAAGTTATCGTGGGCCTGCCATTAAGAACTGTACCATTTAATCTAATACTATCTCCTGTTACTGTAACTATCTGAGATTTTCCTGCATCTACAATAATGATATTATCCTTCGATACAGGCGTAGTACTACATTCTTTTTTACAACTTGAAAAAGAAATGCATAGCCATAATAAAGTAGCAGATATAGTAACTAAAAAACGCATGAAGACTATTGTATATTTTATCGAAAATAATTCTTTATGTCATATACTCCTAAAATACATAAAAGGTTGGGCAAACTATTCGGATCTTAATTTAAAATGCTTTATTAAGTACAGCCATAGTTAAGCGGCTAATACAAATCAGCTTTTCAGTATCATCATAAATTTTGATATCCCATACATGAGTATGTGCGCCTAAATGCAGTGGACGTGCAACGCCGGTTACAAAACCTTGTCTTGCGCTACGGATATGATTAGCATTTATCTCCAATCCAACACAGCTGAATTTTTTTGAATCGACTACCAGTTGTGCAGCCACGCTTCCTACAGTTTCTGCTAATGCACAATTGGCGCCACCATGTAACAAACCGAAGGGTTGTTTAGTTCTGTTATCAACCGGCATGGTTATCTTGATAAAATCTTCACCCAACTCTTTCCATTGCATACCTAAATGTTCTGCCATGGTTCCTGAAAAGGGGCTAAGATCTTCTATTTTTAATGATTTATTAAACCAGATCGACATGGTAATTAAGAATTAGTAATAAATAATTAAGAATTGCTTCTGGTTAACGAATATTCTTTATTTCTAGTATTTACCGGCTTTGATAGAAGCATTTACAACATCTGGTAAAAATTGAGATACTTCGCCTCCATTTTTTAATACGTCGCGTACTAACGTAGAAGCAACTGAAGTGAACTGAGGAAGGCAGGTTAAGAAAATTGTTTCAACATGTGGAGCAAGGCTGCGATTCATATCTGCAATGGCCTTTTCGTACTCAAAATCATTTACATAACGAATGCCTCTTAAAATAAAATTGGCTCCGACTTCTTTACAACAGTTAACTGTTAATCCTTCATATAAAACCGCATCAACTTTAGGTTCATTTTTATAGATATCTTTTATCCACTGTAAACGAAGTTCTTCTGAAAAGGTAGGCACTTTATTTACGTTGCGACCTATACCTATTACTAATTTATCAAATAAAGGAATAGCTCTGTTGATGATATCGGTATGCCCTAATGTTACAGGATCAAAAGTGCCGGGGAATAGACAGATGCGCATGTTTTTAATTAAGAATTAATAATTAGGAATTAAGAATTCCTTAGATTCCAATCAGTATTTATTGCTGATAACTTATGCTATTAAATAGGGAAGTTACTACAAAATGAAACCAATTCTTAATTCTTCATTCCTAATTCTTCATTAAGAAGGTTTATTCCCTGAAAGCAAGTACAGCACGGCCATCCTAACGGCTACACCGTTTTCTACCTGTTGTAAGATGATGGATTGTTTACTATCGGCTACATCACTGTCAATTTCCACTCCACGATTAATAGGGCCGGGGTGCATTATTACGATCTCTTTTTTGAGGCCGTCCAGTAATTTTTTTGTTACGCCGTAAGCTATATTATATTCTCTGAGAGAAGAGAACAGCACCTGATTTTGTCTTTCTAATTGAATACGCAGCACATTGGCAACATCGCACCATTCCAATGCTTTCTTAATATTATATTCAACTTTTATATTGAGCGCTTCGCTGATGTATTTTGGAATTAAAGTGGGAGGGCCCGCTACCATTACTTCTGCACCCATTTTTTTTAGCAGATAGATATTGCTAAGTGCCACACGTGAGTGCATGATATCGCCGATCAAAACAATTTTCTTTCCTTCTAAACTACCTAGCTTTTCGTTGATTGAAAATGCATCCAATAATGCTTGTGTCGGATGTTCGTTGATACCATCACCTGCATTTACAATTGCTGCAGGAATATGTTTTGCCAGGAAGTGAGGAGCGCCGCTTGCACTATGCCTCATCACCACCATATCCACCTTCATGCTCAGGATATTGTTAACGGTATCCAATAAACTTTCACCTTTTGAAACTGAAGATCCTGAAGCAGTGAAATTGATGGTATCGGCGCCTAACCTTTTTTCGGCCAGCTCAAATGAGATCCGTGTACGGGTAGAACTTTCGTAGAATAAATTCACGATAGTTATATCACGTAAAGATGGAACCTTTTTAACGGGGCGCTGTAAAACTTCTTTAAATTGAGTGGCTGTAGATAGGATAATTGAAATATCTTCCTTAGTAAGGTCTTTAATGCCCAAGAGATGTTTGGTAGATAGTTGCATTAAGGAGCAAAGCTACAGTAATGGGAGGCAATAACAAAATAAATAAGGAATAAGAAACAAAAAATTAGAAATAAGAAAGTTGCAGCGTAACTATCGAAGAGGCATTAGAAATCTTCAATGCTCAACTATCAATGCTCAATTTTCAATTATTAGCCTCTGAAAATTATAAGAGTTTTTAAATTGAGCATTGAAAATTGAACATTGGGTATTGAACATTTTATCAATTTTCGTGATTTTTAATATAGTACAACTGTCTCCGTGTCTTTTTGAATCTTCACCATTTGGGAAATGATAGCATCTATTGCTTTACCACAATAGTCAGGCTGTATAGGTAGTTCTCTGTTGAATCTTCTGTTAACCAATACACATAATTCAACTTTTTTTGGCCTGCCGAAATCAATTAAGGCATCAAGTGCGGCACGTATTGTTCTTCCTGTGTATAATACATCATCTATCAAAATAACTTCTTTTCCTTCTATGGAAAAATCGATGGTGGTTTTATTGGCCATGCGTATTTCATTACGCACATCATCTCTGTAAAAAGTGATATCCAGCACACCATAATTTACCTTTTCATTTGGATAAAGCTTTTTGATGTTTTCTACTATTCTATCACTTACATAAACGCCACGTGGTTGCAGGCCAATAAACACCACATCATTTAAATTGGAATGATTTTCCATTAACTGATGCGCCAGTCTTAAAATGGTTAAATGTAATTGCTGCTTATCTAAGATCGTTGTCAAATTGAAATATTATACAGCGAATTTATCTTTTATTACCGGAATAAAAAAGGGCTGACAATATCAGCCCTTTTTTATTTTCAAAACCTATATCGTAATTACCAGTTCGATATTCTAATAACGTTTGTAGTAAGAGTGATTAAACTGATAGAAGACACCAATTTGCAAAACATCATTATTAATATTAGTATCTTCCCCCGGATATTGATCATTATTAATATTTGATAAACCAATATTTGCGCGGGCATCAAATCCAAATCCACTTCTCATTATATATGAACCACCCACGACCCACGAAAAGTCGCCTGAATGGTAGATACTTCTTCTATCAGTAACACCACCCTGATCATAATAATTATAATCTTTGGCACTAAGCAATACGCCAAACTGCGGCCCGGTTTCTATTCTCCAACCGTTGACAAATTGATATTGCAACAATATAGGAAAGTTTAAATAAGCAAGGTTGGTAGTGAAGTTGTAGTAATAACCGTTTGCATCAGTAAAGGATGAAATAGCGCCCTGGCCCGAAAAAACAAACTCAGGCTGTAACGCAAATCCATGAGACCTATCATTGAATTTTATATTAAACAAGCCACCGCCATGTACATTAGGAATGGCGCTATAACCATATACCTCGCTTCCCGAATTGGTCATATCGGATAAGCTGAATCCTCCTTTTAATCCGAATTCTACTTTCGCCTGTGCTTGTATTGTGTAGGCGCTTAATGCAAGCATCGCAATTAATAATAACTTTTTCACGTGGTTGTATTTTTGGTTAGATAATGAAAATCAAACACTGTGCCATTAAAAAATAGCAGCGTTTTAACGGTTATTCAATAGACAGCTTCATTTGAAAAAGGTTTAATTAACAATTGGGTTTTTATGAAGAAAATAATGTTTTATTTTTCTTGCAAAAAAGGATATCTGTAATCAACAGGCGATGTAAACATTTCCTTAATTGTGCGGCAGCTTAACCAACGGTATAAATTTAAAATACTACCTGCTTTATCATTTGTACCGCTACCTCTTGCACCTCCAAAAGGCTGCTGGCCAACTACGGCGCCGGTACATTTATCATTTACATAGAAATTGCCTGCGCTGTTACGAAGCTTACTGGTAGCCAATTCTATCGCATATCGGTCACGTGCTATAATAGCGCCGGTGAGGGCATAAGGCGAAGTTGAATCAACTACTTTTAATATATCCTCAAATTTGTCTTCATCATATACATACAATGTCAGCACCGGGCCAAATATTTCCTGGCACATGGTGATGTACATTGGATCGGTTGTTTCGATAACCGTTGGTTCAATGAAAAAGCCATTGCTTTTATCACAAGTTCCTCCGACCAATATTTTTACGCCACTATCTTTTTTCTTAGCAGCTTTTATATAACCTTCTATTTTATCAAAACTTCTTTCATCTATCACAGCATTAATAAAATTGGTAAAGTCTTCAGTAGACCCCATCTTCATTGTTTTGATTTCTGCTACTAATTTCTTTTTTACTTCGGCGGCAATATTACCCGGAATGTAACACCTTGATGCGGCACTACATTTTTGTCCCTGAAATTCGAATGCGCCACGTGCCAGTGCTGTTACTAAAACATCCACATCTGCGCTTTTATGCGCTAATATAAAATCTTTACCTCCGGTTTCGCCAACAATGCGCGGGTATGATCTATAATGGCCGGTGTTATCACCAATCGCTTTCCACATGGTATTAAAAACACCCGTACTACCGGTAAAGTGTATGCCGGCAAAATCAATATGTTTAAAACAGATATCGCCAACAACGGCACCATCAACATAAATTAAATTGATAACACCATCTGGTAAACCTGCTTCTTTTAAAATGCGCATAATTAATTGTGCGCTGTATATCTGTGTGTACGAAGGTTTCCAGATAACAACATTGCCCGCCATGGCACAAACAGTTGGCAAATTTCCTGCAATAGCCGTAAAATTAAATGGTGTAACGGCCAATACAAATCCTTCTAACGGACGATACTCAACACGGTTATTTACACCTTGACTGCTGATCGGTTGGCCGCGATATATCTCACTTAAATAATGAACATTGAATCGTAAGAAATCGATCAGCTCACAAGCCGCATCTAATTCTGCTTGTATAACATTTTTGCTTTGTCCGAGTAGTGTAGTGGCTAAAATTTCTGCACGGTATTTTGTTGCTAAAAGATCTGCCGCTTTTAAAAAGATATTGGCCCTGTTTTCCCAGCTAAGGTTCGCCCATTTATCTTTTGCTTTTAATGCTGCCGCAATTGCTTTTTTTACGTGCGATGCATCACCTTCATGAAATTGACCAAGCAAATGTTTATGCTCATGCGGTGGACGAATATCTAATTTATTTCCTGTGCGTACTTCTTCAGAACCAATGTACATAGGCACATCGATTTTTTTGCTTTTCAGTTCTTTAAGCGATGCTTTTAAATTTATTTTTTCTTTACTGCCGGGAGCATAGTTGAGTACAGGTTCGTTGGCAGGAAGCGGGTAATAGAAATCTCCGAATTGCATAGGTTTGTTCTCCTAAATTCTTGTTTACTAAGAATTTTTTCTTTTCAAGTTACAAAGAAAAATTAGTTGTACAAAGGGGAAGATGCGATGTTTTTTCACGCAAAGACGCTAAGTTTAATACAAAAGCCGCAAAGGTTTTCTTTGCGGCTTTGCTATCTTATTTTGCTTTGCGTGAAACCAGCTAAGCGTTTTCTTTTTCCATCATAAGGTAAGCCTTAATAAATCCATCAATCTCACCATCCATAACAGGACCAACATTACCTACTTCAAAATCGGTACGGTGATCTTTGATCATTTTATAGGGATGAAAAACATAGCTCCTTATCTGGCTGCCCCATTCAATTTTCTTTTTGCTGGAGTTGGTGGCATCTAATGCGGCCTGGCGTTTGCGCATTTCTTCTTCGTATAAACGGCTCTTCAACATGGCCATTGCTTTTTCTCTGTTCTCTCCCTGAGTACGTGCCTGCTGACATTCAACAATAAAACCACTCGGCTTGTGCGTCAGGCGCACAGCAGTTTCTACCTTGTTTACGTTTTGTCCGCCGCTGCCACCACTTCTAAAAAATGCCCATTCAACATCTGCAGGATTAACATTTATTTCGATGGTATCGTCAATTAACGGGTACACGTAGACGCTGGCGAAAGAAGTATGTCTTCTTGCATTACTATCAAACGGACTAATGCGTACCAAACGATGCACACCACTTTCAGCTTTTAAAAAACCGTAAGAAAAAGGTCCGTCAAATTGAAATGTACATGTTTTGATACCGGCACCATCGCCCCATTGCCAATCGAGTTCGGTTACTGTCCAGCCTTGCTTTTCGCCGTACATGCGGTACATGCGGGCAAGCATTTCTGCCCAGTCCTGACTCTCGGTTCCACCTGCACCACTGTTGATCTGTAGTACGGCAGGTAAAGAATCGGCGGGGTCGTTTAATGTGCTTTTAAATTCAGCTTCGTCGATAGCCGTATTAGCTTTTGTGTAAGCTTCTTTCACTTCATCTTCGGCAGCTTCGCCTTCTTTCCAAAAATCAAAAAGCACGGCAAAATCTTCTACTAACGACACAACATCGTTGTACATATTTACCCAATACTCGTTAACCTTTGTTTCTTTTAAAATGGAAGTGGCGCGGGCATTATCATCCCAAAACCCCGGCGAAAGGGAAAGCTGTTTATCATTTTCTATTTTGGATTCTCTGTTAGCGACGTCAAAGAAACCTCCTCAAGACCACCACACGGTCTCTCATATCCTTCAAATGTTCTGTTGTCATAGCTGCAAATATAATTTCTTTTTTGTCATTCTCATAAAGGAAGAATCTGATATATGATGATTATTTTTGCTGCAAACAAATATTCAATGATCCGTTTTTTACAAAGCTTTCTATTAGTTTTCTTTTTTTGCTTCAATGCTTATACAACAACGGCTCAATATACTAATACTGTTAATGATAGCATCTCCTTTATAAAAAAGTGAATGAATCCCAATCAGCCATTTACAAAGCACCCAGAGGTAGAGATGACTTGAATGGAGAATACAGATTTGCCTTCACTTTATTCGGCTTGCCGAGAAATGGTGGTAATGGTAAGGTGGGGAAAAATGGTCCTGATTTGAAAATATATGTATCGCCTGAAAAAAAATATGGCTTACCGCTATTTCGCTTTTGCATTATAAATGTTTCCAAAAAACATACTACCACTGATACCTTTTATCTTAATCCATTGAAAGGGCAATTGTTTATTTCAACCGAAGGCGGAGATGGCGGTAACGGAGGTTTTGGTGAACAAAAAAATGGTTATACCGGCTTTCGCGGTAATGGAGGTAACGGAGGTAATGGCGGTGCAATTGAAATATATACCGATAGCATAACACAGCATTTTATTCAACGAAGTATGAACAGTACTTATTTCAGCAATATTCTTTTATCAAATCCGGGTGGAATTGGCGGTGACGGTGGCGTTGATGGAGATGGGAATGGATTGCATGGAATTAATGGGCCGGAGATCTTTTACAGAGTGGAGTAGCTGCGTGTATCAAAGAGTAGATGTAAATGGAAGGCATTGAATTTTTTATTCAATACAGCTGATTTGTAACAGACATTAGTACTAAGTCAGTTTAAAAAAATAATATAGCACGAGCAATTGAATGCTTATATTTATTACAGTTTGTTATTCCAATACAATACCTAAAACTAATCTCATGTTAAAAACCATCGTTCAAAAAGTGTTATTCAAAAACACTACTCCTAAAGTTTTGTACAGTCTGTATATGGATGCTAAAAAACATTCGTTGATTGCAGGTTCACCCTGTGTTATAACTATAGGCATTGGTGATAAGTATTCTACTCACGGTGGATATATATCAGGTAAAAACCTGGAGTTGGTAAAAGATAAATTGATTGTACAAACATGGCGGGCGAAAGACTGGACCAAGGCAGATGTTGATTCTATTTTTATTATTAGTCTTGAAGCAATGGGAGAAGATGTAATGCTTTATGCAACGCATGTTAATGTGCCTGAAAGCAAAGCCGCATCTATCGCCAAAGGATGGACGGGTCATTATTGGAAGCCATGGAAACAGCATATAGCGGGCAAAGCCATTAAGCGTCCTGTAATGTAATAAAAACGGCTATTTATTATCTGATCTAAGTTCTTTAACTTAGATGAAGCAGCTTTATGTCATTTTGCAACAGTAATAAATAATACTATGACCTTTAAAAAGACCAGCTTCATTATAATTTTTGGTTTTGCTTATTTTGTTTCATACGCACAAACGCAAGTAAGCATTTACAATCCACAGGAAGTATTTGCGCAAGATCTCTTTACAAAAAACGGTAATGAATTTCGTTCTGCGAATGGTTCGCCGGGCAATAAATATTGGCAAAACCGAGCTGATTATACATTGTATGCATCTATCGATACTATTGCTAATACACTAAGTGGTGTTGAAACGATTAAGTATACGAATAACAGCCCGGATTCATTAACGTCACTTTGGTTACAAATTGACCAGAATACGTATAAGCCTGATGCCCGTTCTAATTTTTATACTACACCCCAACCAACTGAACATACTGCCGGTATGCAGTTTGAGAAAGTCTCTATACAATTCAACGGGAAAGTTATCAATGCAGATTATATTATTACCGATACAAGAATGCAGATCCGTTTGCCGGGTAAGCTTACACCTAAAGGGAAGATTAGTATCGGCATACAATATCATTACACCATACCCGGCGCTTTTGGTGGCAGAACAGATTTTACAGAAACAAAAAATGGTAAAATATATGAGGTAGCACAATGGTATCCGCAAATGTGCGTGTACGATGATCTGGAAGGATGGAGCACTTTGCCATTTTTAGGCAGTGGTGAATTTTACTGCGAGTATGGCAACTTTGATTACTCAATAACTGTTCCTGCTGATATGATCGTTGCCGGTAGCGGAGAGTTACAAAACGGCAATGAAGTGCTGACACCACAACAAACAGAGCGTTTAGCTGCAGCTAAAAAAAGCGATTCAACTATTATTATTCGTTCTGTTGCTGATGTGTATGCAATGGCAAACAGGTTAAACATCGGCACTAAAACCTGGCACTTCAAAATGAACAACTCACGTGATGTTGCTTTTGGCGCATCAAGGGCCTTTGTGTGGGACGCTGCCAGAGTGAATTTGCCCAATGGCAAAAAATCATTGGCTATGTCTGTTTACCCGGTTGAAAGTATTGGTCCGGATAAATGGAACAGGGCAACGGAATATCTAAAAAAATCAATAGAATATTTCTCCGCTAAGTGGTTCGTATACCCGTGGCCGGTAGCTGTTAATGAAGCTGGTATTGCAGGCGGTATGGAATATCCCGGAATCGTGTTTGACGGTATGGATGATAGCGGTGATGTATTATATTGGGTAACGGCACACGAGATTGGGCATAACTGGTTCCCGATGATAGTAGGGAGCGATGAAAGGCGCTATGGATGGATGGATGAGGGGTTTAATACTTTTATAGATATCTACGCTTCTGATAATTTTAATAACGGCGAATTTGCCCCTAAGCGTGATGGTGAGTATGCGCCGGGCAAAGGAAATCCTGCAGATGAGATCATCACTTTATTAAAAGATAGTGCAGCTCCGCCGATGATGTCAAGGGCTGATGCGGTTCCTGAAAAATATCGCCACCCGATGGTTTATTTTAAACCCGCTTTTGGTTTGGTATTATTGCGTGAAGTGATCTTAGGTCATAACAGATTCGATTATGCTTTTCAGAAATATATTCAGCAATGGTCGTACAAGCATCCATCACCGGATGATTTTTTCAGAACGATGAATAATGAATCGGGAGAAGACCTTACCTGGTTCTGGAGAGAATGGTTTTATAATAACTGGCAGTTTGATATAGCCGTAGCTTCTGTTTCATATAAGGATAACGATATTAAAAACGGAGCCGATATAACGATCAATAATTTGCAAAAAATGGCACTCCCTGCAACTATTGAGATCGTTTTAAAAGATGGCAGTAAACAACGTTTTCAATTACCTGTTGAAACCTGGATGCAGAGTGCCTCACATACCATTCATTTAACCACTACAAAAAAAATACAATCCATAACGATCGATTCTGATGCGTTATTACCTGATAGTAACAGGAAGAATAATTCAATGTCTTTTTAATTAGGGGAGAAGAAGCTATGCAGTTATTTGTGTAACCGTAGATTACTCAGTGTTAGAGTATGTAGCTGAGGCAACAAAAGTCTATAATAAATTATAGACTTAATAATAAGGCTGTCAATACCTGTTGGCTTTATAGGAGCCATTAACGGTATTGAGTAATTGCAGGGTAATTACTCTGTGTATAATTTAATGATCCACACAATAAGATAAACACCAACAGTTGCAATAACTAATGCCGGAGCTACCGTGCTTAATAAGTTGATTGATTTTTTTAACATGGTTTTACTTTTAATGGTTAGATAATATGTTTAATTAATTTAATTTGTGTTTTTAGAGATCCCTCACGTTATCAAGATATTTTCTTAATAATCAAAATCGCTTTTCAGATAGACAAGCAATAGCGAATATTCCCCAAAAAATGACCGGTAAAAGCTTTACTTAATAATAAATCTTACCAGATAAAGGAACTTAGTGTTAAGAGTAGAGTAAAAAATAAATAATTATAATATGACTTATTTTATACTTATCTGATACAAATATACAAGTGTTAAATCAAATTAACACATATTTATTAAAATAATTTGAATTATTTTGACAAAAACTGCCAATTTTTTGTAGAAAAGATTGAAAATCAGTAAATATTAGGATATAAAAATTGTAAAATTTTTTTGAAAAAGATTAAAGATCTATTGCAGCGCCTATAATTGTAGTGATAATAGGTATGTTTCTGTTATTACTTTCTATTGTAATTCGTTTAATAGGTTCGTCCCAGGCATGTAATGATAAAGCGAATTTTGACCAATGTACAGGAAGGATCTTTTTAGCGTGCAGATCGATGCCGGCTTGTACCACTTCTTCAGGCATCATGTGTATGTATTTCCAGTAAGGATTGTATTGTCCGCATTCTAAAATTGCTAAGTCAAACGGACCAAATGTATCACCAATAGTTTTAAAATGTGTATCATAACCGGAATCTCCACCTAAGAATAGTTTCATCGTAGGAGTTTTAAATACAAACGATAACCATAAAGTACGGTTGCGTTTAAACTCTCTTCCGGAAAAATGCCTGGCAGGCGTTGTGTTTACAATAAAGCCGGGATCCAGTATAACTTGTTCGTTCCAATCTTTTTCTATGATCTTGGCTTTGCTATAACCCCAATATTGTAAATGTGCACCAACCCCCAATCCTGTAATTACTTTTTTTACTTTTGGTTGAATCTTTACAACTGTCTCGTAATCCAAATGATCCCAATGATCGTGTGATATAAAGAGATAATCAATTTCAGGAAGATCATCAGTTGTATAAATATCGCTACCCCGAAAACTTAATGTAGTGTATTTAACAGGAGAGGCGCTACCACTGAACACAGGATCAACCAGTATCTTTTTACCATCAACCTGTATAAAATAAGAGGAGTGGCCAAACCATACCAATACATTTTTAGCAGGATCAAGTGATAAAAGATCTGTTTTGTGTGATGGTAAAATATGTTGTGGAATATTTCTTTTGCTTTTCTTAAAAAGAAAATCATACAATACTCTAAAGTAGCTAACCCCTTCAATAAGATCAGGAGTAGGATTGATATTCTTGAACTTTCCATCTTTGTAATTGGGAGAGTTTTTCATTTTGATCAACTGGTCTTCGTCAGGCTGCATGCCGAATTTAGGCTGCTGTATAAAAGTGAATGTTACAATAAATAACACTGCTAATATTGACGCGGTTAAGATCATTTTGTTAGAGAAGAGACTATTTGGGTGCTGAAATAATTTGTAAGATTAACGAAAATTTTAATGTTTTATTATTTTATTTAGCTCTTTCGTATTGAATGGGCCATGTAACATCCACATTTAATGATCTGGCAGCATGTAATGGAAAATATGGGTCCCTTAAAAATTCGCGCGCCAATAATATAATATCGGCCTGTTCATTTTGCAGTATGCTTTCTGCCTGGTGCGCATTGGTTATTAAACCTACAGCACCTGTTAATATATTGGCTTCTTTTTTTACTTTGGCAGATAAAGGAACCTGGTATCCTAAAACCAGCGGGATTTTTACATTGGTTATATTTCCGCCGGAAGAACAGTCTATCAGATCTACACTTAAGTTTTTTAATAGTTTGCTTAATTGCACAGATTGTTCAATATCCCAACCTCCTTCTTTCCATTCGGTAGCAGAAATGCGGACGAATAACGGAAGATCTGCCGGCCATACAGTTTTTATTGCTTCAATAATTTCTATCAATAAACGTATTCTGTTTTCAAAGCTACCGCCATAGTCATCTATACGCTGGTTACTGAACGGAGATAAGAACTGGTTAATTAAATAACCATGTGCCGCATGAATTTCTATTACTTTAAAGCCGGCTGTATGTGCTCTCTGCGCAGCTGCTTTAAAAGTACTGATCACTTTTTTTATGCCTTCTTCATTTAAAGATAAAGGCTGATCTGCCCCTTCATGAAATGGTATAGCGCTTGCCGATAGCACTTTCCAACCGCCGTTGTCAGGAGGTAATTCTTTGCCACCTTTCCAGGGTACACTATTGCTAGCTTTACGGCCGGCATGTGCCAGCTGAATACCTGCAACAGCTCCATTTTGATGAATGAAACTGGTAATTCTTTTTAAATTAGCGATATGCTCATCTTTCCATATACCCATATCGCCTGGTGTTATTCTTCCTTCGGGAGATACGGCCGTAGCTTCCATGATCACTAATCCTGCACCACCAACGGCTCTGCTGCCTAAGTGTACCAGGTGCCAATCGTTGGAAAAACCATCCTCAGATGAATATTCGCACATAGGCGAAACGGCTATCCTGTTTTTAAACGTAACAGACTTTATTTGTAATGGTTCGAAAAGCTTTACCATAGATTGAATTTGAGCTTGTAAGTTACTCGTTTTATTATGTATATACTTTATAACGGTTTGTTATAGTCTTGTAAATTAATAGAGTGTTCCGTTCATAACAAAATATTTTACAGGAACAGGATTTATCTAATTTCGTACAAAATAAAAAATCATGGTAACAGCAATAGACAAAAACACGGCTTTAGTATTGATCGATATGCAAAAAGGGATCGTGAAATTTCCTGTCGCGCATCCGATAGAAGGCGTAATTGCCAATGTAGTTAAACTGGCAGCGGCTTTCAGAAAAGAAGGTTTGCCAATCGTAATTGTAAATGTAGATCCTGCAGGCAATATTGCCTCAAAGGCCCGTACGGATGCTTCAAGAAATGCGCCTCCAATGCAGTTCCCGCCTGAGTTTCTTGAGATCATTCCTGAAATTCCTGTTTTGCCCGGAGATATACGCGTTACAAAACATAGCTGGAGTGCTTTTCCAACAACTTCAATAGATGAAGAATTAAAGAAAAGAAATGTTACTGGAATTGTATTAGCGGGTGTTTCAACAAGCATCGGTGTTGAAGGAACAGCAAGAAACGCCAGTGAAAAAGGTTATAATATTACTTTTGCGCAAGATGCCATGACAGATATGAAATTAAGTGCACACGAAAATAGCACAGATGTTATTTTTCCTCGTATGGGAGAAGTAGATACTACAGCAGCGATCATTGCCAAGTTGAGCGATAGAGTTTAGGTAATGGTGAATGGTTAATTGTAAATGGTAAATTGTAAATGGTAAATGAAAAGGCAGCAAAGTATAATGCGCTTTACATTTATTTCAATAATAGGTAAATCGAAAAGCAACTTGAAATCAAATACCGCTATACATTCACCATTTACAATTAACCATTATTCCAACCGTCTCTCTCATCCGGACTGAATTTCCAGGGAGCAAAATTGTTTTCGATATTACCGAACATGGTGTTCCATTCCTGCGGTGCATTACTGTCTTCCATTACTAATGCGCGGCGCAGCTCTACAATAATATCCAGCGGGCTAATACTAACAGGGCATTCCTGCACACATGCGTTACAGGTAGTGCAGGCTCTTAATTCTTCAACAGTTATATAATTATTGAGTAATGGTTTTTGATCATCTTTAAAACTTCCATTCGCATTGATGTTTTTACCTACCGTTTCAAGGCGGTCGCGGGTGCTCATCATTATTTTGCGCGGACTTAATAATTTACCTGTCTGTGTAGCCGGACAAGCAGCACTGCATCTGCCGCATTCTGTGCAACTATAAGCATCTAATAGATTTTTCCAGCTTAGATCAAACACATCTTTAGCACCAAATTTTTGTGGCGCAGCATCGCCTGTTGGCGCCAATTCGGGTTGCATCATGTACTTCACTTCATTCTGCACGCCGGGCATATTATGGAACTTACCGTTAACTTCCAATCTGGCAAAATAAGCATTAGGGAAGGCTAGTATGATATGTAAATGCTTACTATAAGGCAAATAATTTAAGAAAATAAATATGCCGGTAATATGCAGCCACCAGCAAGATCTTTCAATGATCAATAAAGAATGTTGTGATATATGCGCAAACAGCGGAGCAATAATTCCTGATACAAAAAAATTGCCTGTATCGTGAAAGCCGGGTGTGCTTTGTAACTGCAAAGCTCTATCGGTAGCATTCATTGTAAGGAACAATGTCATTAATACAATTTCAGCAAAAAGAATATAGTTCGCATCGCTACGTGGCCATCCGTCAAGATCTTTGCTGATGAAACGTTTTAGCTTAATGATATTTCTTCTTATTAAGAAAATAGCGCAAACTGTTATTACGCCTACTGCCAGTATTTCAAAAAAATCAATGATAAAAGTATAAGTACTTCCTAAATAAGGGAAGAATAAACGGTGCGTTCCAAAAATTCCATCTAACACAATTTCAAGTATCTCAATATTGATAATGATAAAACCTGCATAAATAACAAAATGCATTACTGCTACCAAAGGATTTCTGAACATCTTTTTTTGTCCGAATGCCAGTAATAATAAGTTTTTCCAGCGCTTAGCAGGATTATCAGACAGGTCCTCATCTTTACCCAATAAAATATTGTGGCGTATCTGCAGGATGTTTTTTGTAAATAACCCAATAGCCAATACAGCTAATGCTACAAAGATGATTTGTTGAAGAAGGTGCATAAGCAATGTTTAATGAAATCAGTAACAGGTTCTAAGTGATAAGTTGTAAGTAAAACTTATATAAACAAGCTGCTACTTAAAACTTACAACCTAAAACTTATCACTACTAAGTTAGAATGTTAGTTATGAATAACAGTCTTTTTTATTGATTATTTTTAATGTCCTACATTCGTATAATTCAAAAATTGCGTTGGGAATGAAAAATTATATCTTATCAAAGGAAGTTACAGAAAAGAAGCTACGCCGCATGGCGCTGGAAGTTGCCGAACGTAATTCTGAAGAAAAACAATTGTTATTGATCGGTATTAAAGATCATGGTGTAGTTATTGCTCATACAATTGAAAATTATTTGAAAGATTTTTTTAAAGGCGAGATAAAAGTGATAGGATTGGAGTTGGATAAAGCAAAACCCGGAAAGATCACTTTAAGCGAGACGGTAGATTTTAATAACAAATCAATATTACTGATCGATGATGTTGCTAATAGCGGCAAAGCAATGTTATATTCTTTAAAACCATTACTGGAAGCATATCCTAAAAAGATAGAAACGATGGTATTGGTTGAAAGAACCCACAAAACCTTTCCTGTAAAGGTTGATTACGTAGGCTTCTCCATTTCTACCACCTTAGACGAACATATTTATGTAGAGGTTGATGGTGATAAAGTAATCGGTGCCTGGCTTGGATAACAGCTATCTTATATTACCGTTGCTAACATTTAGCATATCATTATGTTTCTCTTTTTTATTTTTGGTATAAGGCTTGCATTAAACCTTTAAATATTAAAGCAGTCTTTCTATAACATTTTTTCAACCATCACTATTTTTTGCAAATAGCAATTACTAATAACGATCTGGTGCCTTTTGGTAAAAAAGGACAACGCAAAGGTATTAAGTTATCATTGCTGTTTTGTTTATTAGTATTAGGTTCGGTAGCCGAGGCCCAGTTCATCGTAGTTCCTGATAGTATTTATGCAACCATACATCAACCTGAAGCAAAATCCTACTACGCCCAGCAAACGGACATTACCGATGTGTTTGCAACAGTTTTCAAGAGTAAGCAACCTAAAGCAAGATTAGATACAATGGCAGAATTACAGCCATTCAAGTTACATTGGTCAACAGTGCCGGCAATTGGCTATACTTTACAAACAGGTTTTGCCGCCTTATTAAGTGAGAATGTTGCTTTTTACACGAGCTTGCTTCCCAATCAAAAAATTTCAAGTATATCTACCAGTCTTACTTACTCGCAGTATAATCAAATTATTTTCCCCTTACAGGCTGATATCTGGACAAAGAAAAATAAATACAATTTTATTCTCGACTGGCGGTACATGGATTATCCATCTACCACGTTTGGTTTAGGAGGACATACATTGGCAACTGAAGGTTACACGATCGATTTTAATTATTTAAAATTTCATCAATCTGTTTTACGAAGAGTGACTAAAAATCTTTATGCCGGAGCGGGTTATTATTTAGATTATTTCTGGAACGTGAGGGAAATAAATCCTACACAAACTGAAACTGATTTTGAAAGATATGGGTTAACGAAAACATCTGTTTCGTCTGGTATTGCAGCGCGTTTAATTTATGATTCAAGATTAAATCAAATCAATCCTGTACAAGGTTTTTATGCTAACATAGCCTTCAGGCCCAATTTTAAGTTCTTAGGAAGTGATAATAACTGGAATTCACTGGTAGTAGAATTTAGAAAGTATATTAAGTTTAATCCTGCTTCAAAAAATGTATTGGCGTTATGGAGTTATAACTGGTTAACAATAGGTGGCGGCAAACCTCCCTATTTATTATTGCCAAGTACAGGTTGGGATGATTTCTTTAATACCGGCCGCGGCTATATCCAAAGTCGTTTCAGAGGAAGGGATATGGTTTATCTTGAAGCTGAATATCGTTTTGGCATTACTAATAATGGGCTTTTGGGCGGCGTTGTATTTGCAAATGCGGAATCTTTTTCCAGAACAATAAGAACAATAAATGGCGGTTTTTCAACCATTGATCCGGGAGTTGGTGCAGGCATTCGAATTAAGTTAAATAAATTTTCCGGTGCTAATCTTTGTATTGATTACGGTTTTGGTATTGAAGGATCGAAGGGGATTTCGGTTAATTTGGGAGAAGTGTTTTAGTTGTCTGAATTGGGATTTATAGGATTCAGGGATTATCGGATTTGCGAAGCTTGATTTTTACTTTCTCTTTTTATTTTTTCACTTCTAACCGTCTTACCGGCAAAAAAATCTCCGCGTAATATTACTCCATAACTTTCTTATTCCTTATTTTTTGTTCCTTATTTCTTATTATATATTCTCATTATCTATTTATCTTTCAAAAAATAAATAAAATGGGCATCGGAAGATTAGAAGCATTTAGCGACGGCGTTCTCGCTATCATCATAACAATTATGGTATTAGAGTTGAAAGTACCACATGGAGCTACACTGGCAGATATCAAACCTTTATTACCGGTATTCTTAAGTTATGTATTGAGCTTTATTTACGTTGCTATTTATTGGAACAATCATCATCACATGTTACAGGCAGCTAAAGTTGTGAATGGGAGCGTACTTTGGGCCAACTCACATTTATTGTTTTGGTTATCATTAATTCCTTTTGCATCAGGATGGATGGGAGAAAATCATTTTGCGCCTTTACCTGTTGCCACATACGGATTCGTATTATTAATGGCTGGCATAGCTTATTATTTTTTAGCGCATTGCCTAATTGATCTTCACGGAAAAAAATCAACGCTTGCTATAGCTATTGGAAAGGATAGAAAAGGAATAATCTCCGTGATCATTTATCCAATAGGAATGGGATTAGCTTTTTATAATCAATGGCTTGGATTTGCGATGTATGTTTGTGTAGCTGCCTTGTGGTTTATTCCCGATAGAAGGATAGAAAATGTAGTAGATAAAAATTACAAAAAAGTAGAGTAGTTATATGATCTCTCTGTCTTCTTTTAAGTTACGGATCATCTGTCCGTAATCATAGCCTTTAAGCATGGCCGTTATGGTCTGGCTGATTCGTTTGGCGCGGGTAGGTTCTGTCTTGGCAGCCTCTATCCAGTTACTGAAATAATTACGGTGGCCTTTTGTTAATTTATCAAATGCTTCTAAAGCTTTAGGTTCATCAGCTAAACATTCCATTAACTCAGAAGATATTTGCACTTCCTTTTCATCAACTTCTATTTGAACTTGCAACGTATCGCCCTTTTGTTTGCGTATTGCTTTTCTCATCGCACCGTTTAGCGCCATAATAAAATTCCCTTCACCCATTGGTAGCAATGCTACGCCTGATATTTCATGTTCATCCAATTTTCCTTTTACCCGAAAAGATTGTTTGTTACCGGGTTTTAAACGTTGCGCGAGGTTAGCTGAAATATTGATATAACTCCAGCCGGTTTTTTCTCCCTGTTCATTAAATTTTAATATCGTTGTTTTGAACTTTACCATTGTAGGTATAAATTTCAGCAATCATTTTTATATAGTCAAATTGTTTGTTAACCTTCTGATGGTTTATTCAACATATTTTGGAAATTATTAACGCTAAAACAATTATTTTTAAGGATATGATATCGTTAAAAAAGCTCCCCATACTTTTATTGTCGTTGTTAACGGCAAGTGCTTTTGCGCAAAGGTCGGATGATAATTTTAAAGTGATAGACGCTTTTGTAAAAAAAGTTGGTCCGTTAGATACGTTGAACATGGGCACTATCAGCTATATACTTACTAAAAACTTTCCCGATAAAATGGATAAAACGAGAGCCATTTACGATTGGATAACCAATAATATCAGCTATGATTATAAGGCAGCAAAAACAGGCAATGATAAAAACAATAACAGTGCCGCGGTTTTAAAAAGAAGAATTGCAACAAGCGTTGGTTATGCTACGCTATTTCAGGATATGTGTAGTGTGGCCAAAGTAAGGTGCCTGACAATTGATGGTTACATAAAAAGGTCGCTGGATGATATTGGAGATAAACCAGATGAGGTTAATTATATGTGGGACGTTGTTCAATTAGGACAAGCTTCGCAAGAATGGTATTATGTAGATCCTGCAGGTGGTAGTGGTTATTTAAACGATAAACAAACCCTTTTTACAAGAGCTTTTAACAGTAATTATTTTTTTGCAGACGAAGGAGTTTTTAATAACCAGCATTTCCCGGATAATACAGCCTGGGTTTTAGGTAAAGGCTATCTTAATATAAAAGATTTTTATCTTTTACCGATTGTGAAAGATGCTGCTTATGATTTTAAAGTAACAGGCTTTCAACCGGCTACGGGACATGTTAAAGCAAAGACAGGCAAACCTATACCATTTAAAATAGGAATGGGTAATGGTGAAGTAGTAACAACAGTATCACTGGCTATTGGAGAAGATAAAAACAAAAAAATAAAACCAATGAATTTTTCGGGAGGAAGCACAATTGACTTTAGTTACAAATTTGATAATGCAGATACGTATCCTGTTACCATTTTAATAAACGGAAAAGAAGTAATCAGTTATTTGATCGATGTGGAAGAATAGATCTTCTATTGGCCAGACGGCTTGTCCTTGGATGAACCAATAAACTATGAGCTAATAAACCAGTAACTAAGCCTACCATGCATTCTGCAAATCCTTGTTCATTCTTTCAGGAATGTCAACAAGATGTTCTTTCCAAAGTGGATCATATGATACAAAGAAGGCGAGCCATATTGATCTTGCCAATCGCATCAGAATAGGTTGTACAATTAATAGCAGAATGGCATTAGCACCAAGCCAATAAAATACGCGGTTGTCATCTACAGACAATCCTATAATGACCCACCAGGCTATAAAGGTAGCTACAGTAATAGCGACGGATAATGCGTAACTAACATAGCTGGAACCATAATAAAAACCGACTTCAATATCAAAGTATTGTCCGCAGACAGTGCAGGTTTCATCCATCCGCATAAAGTTTTTAATTTTATAAGAGTTGTGATTTATAAATAGATCACCTTGTCTGCAGCGCGGACATTTACATTGTAGTGTACTTATAATTCCTGATGGCATATACTTATTTTTTGTTGTCAAATTGTTTTCTGAAAGTTTCCGGTGTTACACCTTCGTACTTTTTAAAAAACTTGGTGAAATAAGAGTTGTCGATGAAATTTAATTCATTAGCGATTCCCGAAACGCTAATGGTGGCGTTGATTAACAGGCGCTTGGCTTCTAATAATACACGGTCTCTTATTATTTGCCCGGCAGATGATCCTGTGAGATCTTTACACAAAGCATTTAGATGGTTAGGCGTAACGTAAAGCAGTTCTGCATATTCTTTAGTCAGCTTTTTAGTAGCGTAATTTGTATCGATCAGTTTTTTAAAATTTCTTAATAACGTTGAGTTGTAATTATTTTTTTCACCAACAGTGTCTTTTGTGCTCAGTCTTTCAAAAAGAATAAACAATTGTATCATCGCTGTGCGGATCATATCATCATGAAAGATTTTGTTCTCGGTAACTTCCTGCAAAATATTTTCGAATATATTTTCTATTTCTTTTCTTTTTTGAGCATCAATATTTATTACCTGGTCTTTTGCATTGCCTGAAAAAAAAGTAAAGAGATCAAGGTATCTTGGATTAGTGATCAGTACATCTAAATAACTTGAAGAAAAATTAATGATGTAACCATCTACACTGCCATTAAAATCCCATGAATGAACCTGCCCCGGTATCATAAAATAAACCTGTCCTGGTTCTACAGGATAATAAAGAAAGTCGATAGAGTGCGTCCCTGAGCCTTTTGTGAAATAAACAAGGTGGTAAAAATTATGTTTATGCGGAAAATGTAAATCTTTATGCGCTTCCAGGTAATCAGCAAAGCGATCTGCCATCAACTCGCTTTGTAGTAAAGGTGTTTCTGTAAGATTACAAATGCTGTAAGTAGGTAATACCTGTTTTGCCATTGTTATTGGTTGATATAACAAAGCTACGGCTGTAATAGATGAGATAGGAGAGTTAAATAATGGTTTTGTGGTATTATTTACTGATTCGTAAAATAAATGGTAAATGGTTGATGATAAATGAAAAGGCACCTTCAATAAACATACTTTATACGTTTATCATTAACCATTTACAATTTACCATTAATAAAAAAAGCCTCGATAGAAAACTATCAAGGCTTTTTTGTACCCGGGAACGGAATTGAACCGTCACTCGCATTACTGCGAACAGGATTTTAAGTCCTGCGTGTCTACCAGTTCCACCACCCGGGTGACACAATCATTCTTTGCAGAATGAGTTACTTTAGAAAAAAAAAGCAGATAACCGAAGCTATCTGCCCGAACTATGAGCGGAAGACCGGGCTCGAACCGGCCACCTCGACCTTGGCAAGGTCGCGCTCTACCAAATGAGCTACTTCCGCATTATTAATAAGAACTGTTTGTTTTTTCGGATTGCAAAAATAGGCGTTGTATTTTAACTACCAAATTTTTTATTTGTATTGTGGATTATAAAGTGTGTTATCCGGAACTGCCACTTCAGGTTTTCCTTTGTAACGGTGTTGGTATAAGCAATAGCTACCACCTACAATCAGCGCCAACACAAGAAATATTTGACATAACCAAATGAAACGTGAAGTTGATACCCAACTGTGTGCTACGTCTTTGCCTGATTCGTCGATAAATTCTTTTTCCATAATATGTTTTTATGCGAGGGCAAAAATAAGGTATGAAAATCAAAAAAAATTATTTGTCTGCAACAATTTTTGAAAAGCTGTTTTTCTTTTTTACAAAGTATTGCCAAATTACAGACCCATCGTACCATCCAACCAATTTTCTTTTTTTTGAAACAGGGAAAACAGATTGTTTTTTATCTATCAGTAGCCATTTAATAAATTGTAAATGAGCTTTTATGATCATATTAAAATAGCCTGTATCGCCTTGTAATAAAGCTTTCCAGGCGGCAACTGCATCTAAACTTATTCTAAAAGGTATTTTCCATAAGGCGGTACCTGTGGGTAAATTTTTTGCCAGCATCACCAGGTTATTTCTAAAATTCAAAAATACTTTACGACTGTTACCGTGTGGTAAAGTGCCACCACCAACATGGTACACAACAGCTGCGGGTTCAACAAATATTTTATAGCCGGCTAGTTGCGCGCGCCAGCAAAAATCAATTTCTTCCTGATGGGCAAACATGTAATTATCTAGTCCCTTTAATTCTTTATAAATGGCTGTTTTTACAAAGAATGCTGCACCACTTGCCCAAAAGCACTGTTGAGCATCGTTATACTGGCCGTTATCATCTTCTACCACATCAAATATTCTTCCTCTTGAAAAAGGATAACCAAGATTATCTATCCAACCGCCACTGGCACCTGCATATTCAAACTGATGTTTGTTGCTGTAGGCTAATATTTTAGGCTGACAAACAGCGATCAAAGAATCACTTTCCATTAGTTTGATCACAGGTTCTATCCATCCTGCAGTTACTTCTACATCACTATTCAGTAAAACAAAATAATCGCTTTCAATTTGTTTCAGTGCTGTATTGTATCCTTTAGCAAATCCTTCGTTGGTAGGGTTCTGTATAATTTGTACTGATGGATATTGTTGTTGTAAAAAAGAAACAGAATCATCCGTAGACGCGTTGTCAGCAACAATAATTTTTTTATTAGAGTAAGTTGATGCTAATACTGAAGGAAGAAATTTTTGTAAAAAATCCTTTCCGTTCCAGTTTAAAATAACGATAGATACAAGAGGTTGTTGCATGTGTAGCAAAACTACTTCTTTCTAATTCAAAAGTAAAAAGTCAAAAACAAAAAGTGAAAAGAGCTGTAAAACGCAATGAATAAAGACAAACACATTAAACCACAAAAATTATTAATTATCAATTATCAATTATTAATTAATTTCAAAGATGTTTAGGCAATTATTAAGCTGGAGAATAGGATTGGCGCTGGTAGCAATAGCTATTGTAAGCGGTACCGTTTTTTATTCTCAATACCTGGCTAAAAAAATTGCGGCAGATGAAAGAAAGAAAGTAAATGTTTGGGTGCAATCTTTAAAAACCCGTGCTACCACAACAGATCAGTCTGCTATTAATCTTACGAATATTATTACGTCTGAAAATAAGGATATTCCTATTATTGAGACGGATGAAAAAGATAATCCATCGGGGAACGTGCTGAATATAGATAGTACACTTATTAAAAATGATAAGGATTATCTTAAAAAGAAAACAGAAGAATTTAAAGCACAGCATGAAGGTATAGAATTAGTTATCAGTAAAGATCCATTGATCATCAACCATTATTATTATGGCGATTCTAAATTATTACAGGATATACGTTATTACCCATTGTTGCAATTGTTTGTTGTAGCGCTATTCATTATTATAACATTGATCGCTATCACTACCAGAAATAAATCTACGCAAAATCAGGTCTGGGCTGGGTTAGCTAAAGAAGCTGCACATCAGTTGGGGACGCCCATTTCTTCTTTGCAAGGTTGGATAGAAATTTTAAAAGAGAGTCCGGGTAACGAAAAGATAGCAATTGAAATGGCTAAGGATATCGATAGGCTGGAATTAGTAAGCGATCGTTTTGGTAAAATAGGCAGCATTCCGCAATTGGAAGAAGTGAATATTATTGATCAGATGAAAGAGATGGTGGCGTACATTAAAAGGCGTTCGCCGGAGAAAGTGAATTTCATTCTTGATACCAAAGAAGAAACGAATATCCCTGCTATGATCAATGCGCATTTGTTTGATTGGGTGATTGAAAATTTATTAAAAAATGCGCTCGATGCGATGGAAGGGAAAGGTGTTATTAATATTAAAATACGCGATGCCGCAGCCGCAATTACTATCGATGTAAAAGATTCGGGAAAAGGGATAAGTAAGCAAAATCTACCAAGGGTATTTAAGCCAGGATTTACAACAAAAATGCGCGGTTGGGGATTAGGACTGTCTTTAAGTAAAAGAATTATTGAGCAATACCACCAGGGAGAATTATTTGTAAAAAACTCCGATGCAAAAGGAACAACGTTTCGCATCATACTAAAAAAATAACCCTTTACTGAAAGGGTTATTGAATGTGCGGCAAAGGAGATTCGAACTCCCACGCCCTTTCGGGAGCTACCACCTCAAGGTAGTGCGTCTACCAATTTCGCCATCGCCGCAGTAGAGCGCCAAAAATAATACAAAAAGTAATAAGTATTAAGTGCTAAGTAATAAGTTGTATTGTAGTAAGATAAAACAACAACGCTTTGTGTATAGAAATTCTTAATTCTTAATTATTAATTCTCAATTAAGAATTATCTTTCAACTTTAAAAGAACAACCAATGCCAAACGATATAAAATGCCCGAACTGCGGAGAAGTTTTTGATGTGGAGAATGTTATTGCGGCTGATATTGAGCAAAAATACCAACAGGAATACCAGCAAAAATTACAACAATCTTTAAGCAAAGTAGAAGAGGATAAGAAAAAATTAGAAGACGCTCAGCAACAGTTTGAAGAAAAGAAGAAAAAAGAAAATGAATTATTTGCCAATAAACTTCAACAGGAAAAATTAAAATTAGAAGTCGAGATACAGGAGCAGTTGAAGAAAAGTATTTCATCTGATTACGAAAATAAAATTCGTATGATGGAAGAAAATAATAAAAACAATGAAGAGAAATTAAAAACAGCCCGACAAAAAGAACTGGAGTTTTTGCAAAAAGAACAACAGTTGAAAGATAAAGAAGCGGAATTAGAGATCACCGTACAAAAAAAATTACAACAGGAAAGAGTTACGATCTCAGAACAGATACGCCTGCAGGAAAACGAAAAGAATTCTTTAAAAGAAACAGCGTTTCAATTAAAAGTAAAAGAGCTTGAACTGCAGCTTGATGAACAAAAGAAACTGGCCGATGAAATGAAACGTAGGGCAGAAGTTGGTTCTATGCAAAGGCAAGGTGAATCACAAGAGTTATTACTGGAGGAAATATTGAAAGAGAATTTCCCTTTTGATTTAATAGAAGAAGTGGGCAAAGGAGTCGAGGGCGCAGATTGTATTCAGATCGTACGCAATAGCAGCGGCAAAGAATGTGGTAAGATTATTTACGAAAGTAAAAGAACAAAAGCCTGGAGCAATAGCTGGGTTGATAAATTAAAATCTGACAAGCGTAATCGTGGTGCTGATATTGCCATTTTGGTTACACAGGCATTTCCGAAAGATATGGACAAGTTTGGTGAGAAAGACGGCATCTGGCTCTGTAATTTTAATGAAGTCAGCAGTGTGGCGCATTTGCTGCGTGATGGTATTCTAAAAATTTATGAGATACAAAAAGGTGAAGAAAACAAAGGCGATAAAATGCAGTTGCTCTATAATTTTTTAACCGGTAATGAATTCCGCGGACAAGTAGAAGCTATTGTAGAAGGCTTTATGGCCATCAAACAAAATATCACCAAGGAAAGAATTCAAATGGAAAAAATGTGGAAGGAACGTGAAAAGCAATTAGAAAAAGTATTGATCAGCACAAGCGGTATGTATGGTTCTGTAAAAGGAATTGCCGGTGCTTCTGTTGGTGATATTCCTTTACTGGACGGATCTTCGGATGATACTTCATTATTACTAGATTAAGTATATGTAATAGGGAAGATTTAATATGTAATATTTTTTTCGATCATTAGTAGTATACGCTTATCTATCACATTCCGTTTTATAATATTAAATATTACATCTACAATATTAAATAACCTAGTGTTCCGTCATAACCCAGGTAATGCAATTTTCATTAAGAAATAACGAGTGTACTATTAATGATTTATTCATTTCCTTTAAAAAGCGGCAATGGGCCACGCCTTTATCATTAAATAAAGAGAAAGCATCGATCTGCATATGTTCTTTAAAATCAACTTTACCGATCCCGTACCATTTAAACATTGATTCTTTAACACTCCAGGCAATAGTTAACAGATCAATCTGAGATCTTGGATTGTCTACCTGATTTCTGCTGAGTATTGTCTCAGCTTCTTCATCGCTTAAAAATTTGTGTTGTACTTTTTCCAGTTTTTCGCTGGGTAATTCAATATCAACTCCAACGCGGTGATTACTGCTAACTATCACGGCTGCATAATCGCCACAATGAGATATGGAAAAATGGTATACATCGTTTTCCAAAAATGGTTTGCGGGTACTGGCGATCCTTATCAATTCGTAAGGGAAATCAGGAAAAAGTTCTTTTAACAAAAACCTGCCTGCCAGGTGCTGTAATCGTTTATGCGGGTGCGTTATCTCTCTTTGTAATGGAACTTGTTTCAAAAAGAACGTTTCTTCTTCAACTATATGCCAAACGCCTACTTTTGTTGTGTTATTTATATTTTTTTGGTAAACCAGTGGCATAATTTAACTTAGCGTTTTTTACAGAATCCTTGTACTCTATTTGCAAAATAACAATTAAGCTTCTAACAATTTAATATTTTACTCAATAATGATACTAAGCGATACAAGGATATTAGAAGAAATTGAAAAAGGAACAATTAAAATTGTACCGTACGATAGAGATTGTTTAGGTAGTAATAGCTATGACGTACATCTGGGTAAGCATTTAGCTACTTACATTAATAAAGAACTAGATGCAAAGAGCCACAATGAAATAACTCATTTCGAAATTCCTGACGAAGGGTTTTTATTACAACCGCATGATTTTTATTTAGGCGTAACGGAAGAGTATACCGAAACACACGCACATGTACCTTTTTTAGAAGGGAAAAGCAGCACTGGCCGTTTGGGTATCGATATCCACGCTACTGCAGGTAAAGGTGATGTAGGTTTTTGTGGTAACTGGACATTAGAAATATCTGTAAAACAACCGGTACGTGTTTACAAAGGAATGCCGATCGGCCAACTGATCTACTTTCCTGTAGATGGAGAGATCGAAGTAAAATACAATCAAAAAAAGAACGCAAAATATAGCGGCCAACATAATAAGCCTGTAGAGAGTATGATGTGGAAGAATAAATTTTAATCTTCTTTCGTCCGGGCTTAATGATACCGTAATAAAAAAGAATATGAAAAAGCTACTACTTTTTGTACTGATTATTGGCTGCAGTTTAGTGCATGATCAAGTTATTGCCCAACGTACTCCGGGAGATTCGTTATTAAATTTTATCAATTCAAATAGGCCCCGCGCATCCGTATATATAACCAAAAATGATGATCCTTTAGCGTTGCTTAACCAAAATAAGCAAATGCCACTGGCACAAATAACTAATATCTTAATAGCCGTTGAATTTGCGCAACAAGCTACCAATGGTGCGTTTGATGAAAATGCGTATGTACCGTTAAGCGATATCGAAAGTTATTATATGCCTCAAATTGATAGTGCCTCAAATGCTAACTGGCTACAGGATGAAAATGACCTGCAAAATATAAGAAACGATAGTATCAGTTTATTGGAAGTAGCAAGAGGTATGGCCATCTATAATGTTAATGCTAATGCTGAATTTTTATTAGATGCATTAGGGTTTGATAATGTATCTAACAATATCAAGTTGTTCGATATAAAGCGCCATGGTACGCTTTTCCCATTGCCTGCGTCTTTGTTCGTATATCAAAATCGTAAAAACGAAAGTCAGAAAACCATCTTAAGAAAGATCAGGAATTTATCCGACAGGTCTTATTTTAAAATGATAGATGCAGCACATGCATCATTAAAAAATGACACGGCTTTTAGAGGAACATTTAAAGCAAAAGATTACACAGCTAAAATGCAAAAATTGTGGAACACCCGATTAACCACTTGTACTGTTAGCGATTATATAAACGTTTGCGCAGCATTAAATGCCCGTAAAAATTTCACAAAGATCACCTACCAGATATTGGGCGAAATATTAGAATCGTACATGGAAAATCCTGATATGCAAAAAGTATTAAAGCATGCGGGCATGATCAATGGGTACACGCCGTACATATATAACCAGCTGATATACGGTACCACATTGGATAATAAGAGAATTGAAATGGCATATTTTTTCAATAATCTAACACCTGAAGAAAGTGCGAATGTGAAAAGATGGTCTGATGATTTTAATTATAAGATGTTAACCAATAATCGTTTCAGGTTAAAGGTTGCTTACATGGTGAGCGATGATGGCCAGTAATTATATCTTCCCGAATTTTTTATAATAAGCAATTACAAAGCCGGTCACTTCATCGTATGTCAATACACCAGAAGGCTGTTGGTTGCTTTCAAGGTATTTTCCATACAACCAGTTGATAACAGGCTCTACAGGGTTTTTATGACTTGAATAAAAAGCCTTCCACTGTGCAAGATCTGCTTTTACTCCAGGAGATAATTGTTTTGAATAAGATCTCGCCGCAGTAGAATCAAGCTGATATAAATTCTGATTGGCGTAAATGAAAAGTTCCAGGTAAACAGAGTAATGAAATAAGGTATCGTTTGATGCTGCAGCTGCCAAATAACCTACAAAATTTGCTTCGTTTTCTTTTGCATAACCAAGCTGGTGGGCTATTTCATGACAAGTAGTATACGGCTGTAAAAAATAGGGCACATCTGTATTTACCTGAGCTTCTCCCGTAAAAGGATTGTAATAACCACTAAAGTCAAGGTAATTCCCCATCCTGCCATACAGCGATTTTTTTACAACAGCAGTAGGGTAGTCTAATATGGCATATTCTTTAGCCGCAAAAATATAGGCATTCTCCGCTTTTTTAAAAAGCATTTTATGATCACTGGTATCCAGCCGCTTTGTTTGCAGCACAACAGCTTTGCTGGCATTTACTTTTTGCAGTAACATGCTGTTCATATCTTTTAAATCTTGCTGTGTATAAGGTTCTTCCGTTAATCCTAATTGAAATGTAATTCCTTTTCGATTATAATTAATACCCCAAAAAACATTAAAAATGATATAAATAATAAGCAGGGTAACAATTGTTTTTGCAATGATCCTGGCAAATAGTTGTTTAGTGATCTCTTTATTAGTGATCGCTTTTATTAATTTGATTAAATGCCATACCAACCATAAAAATAAGATACCGTATAACACGTCACCTACACTAAAAGGGAATAAACCAGTTATGAATTTGAGGAAAGCTACAATATGCGGGAAGAAGCTGGTTGAATAGTATCGCTCAACCCGGAGGGAATCATTGGAAAAAAGGCGAATAAATAGGGCAATGATGAATAATATTGCCGCCGTAAGCCATAGTTTTTTTGTCTTCACGAGGGGAAGATAATTAAGAATGAAGAATTAGGAATGAAGAATATTAAAAGAGGCATGAATAATTTCTATATTTTTTCTAAAAAACAGACTAAAATCCATTTTTATCTAATTTTGGGTGAAATCAGGCAATAATTTAAAGAAATTCTTAATTATTCATTCTTAATTCTTAATTAATTCCCCTACCTTTGCCGACCTTAAACTGGATTGAATGGCGAAGAGGCAGACTTTCGAGATAGCTTTTGTGGGTTTAAAGCCTGGCATCCATGAATTCAAGTATGAGGTGGATGATAAGTTCTTTGCAGAAACAGAAGGCCGTGAATTTACTAATTGTAATGCTGTAATAAAGCTTCAGTTAGATAAAAAATCAGGTTTCATGTTACTGAAATTTGAAGTAGGAGGCAAAGCTGATGTTGCTTGCGACAGATGTGGCAACCCTTTAGCTAAAGATCTTTGGGATGAATTTAACATGCTGGTAAAGATGGTAGAGAACCCGGAAGAAATGAATCTGCAGGAATCAGATCCTGATGTTTTCTACATATCAAAAACAGAAAGTCATTTAAATATAGATAGTTGGATCTATGAATTTGTAAGTCTGAGTGTTCCGGCACAAAAGATGTGTACAGATGAAGAATTCGGCGGACCAAAATGCAACAAAGAGGTATTGGACATGTTGAAGAGCATGGAAGTGAAGATCGAAGGAAGTAATGCCATTTGGCAAGGACTTGATAAGTTCAAAAAGACAAAGAAGAAATAACACGAATACAATTAACAAGGTTTACATAAAAATTAAAACTAGAAACTATGCCAAATCCAAAACGACGCCACTCGCAACAACGCAGTGCTAAGAGAAGGACGCATTATAAAGCAACAGCAACTACATTATCTGTAGATCCAACAACCGGAGAAATGCATGTACGTCACCGTGCACATGTGAGTGAAGGAAAATTGTATTACAAAGGGCAGCTTGTTGCAGAAAAAGCGCCTTTAAAAGCTTAGGCTTTTACAAATAACTTTGTACTATATCAGGTACAAAAAACAATTCCAAAGGTTTAACTTTAAACAATGTTTAAGGTAAGCTTTGGAATTTTTTTTTGATTCAATTTTTATTTTTTAAAATTTGATAATTGGTATTTAAGATTTGTACATTGTTATTTAACAATTGTATTTTGTTTTTTCATTTTTCTAACTCATTTTTGCTGTAATGAATATTGGCATTGACATGATGGGTGGCGACTACGCACCGCTTGAAGCTGTAAAAGGAATACAGTTATATCAACAGGAAACTAATGCTACGGCTAATCTTACCCTTATAGGTGATGAACCTGCTATAAAAAAATTGTTAGAAGAACATGCTATCTCTCTAACGAATATCTCTATCATTCATGCATCGCAGATGATCGAGATGCATGATCACCCTACAAAAGCCCTAAAAGAAAAACCTCAGTCTTCTATCGCAATAGGATTTCATTTATTAGCTTCTGCTAAAACGGATGCGTTTATAAGCGCCGGTAATACAGGTGCGATGATGGTTGGATCTCTATTTAGTATTAAGGCAATAGAAGGCGTTCACCGGCCTACAATTGGTGCATACATACCAAAAGAAAATGGCAGGTTAGGTTTATTGGTAGATGCAGGTATAAACGCAGATTGCAAACCGGAAAATCTGGCTCAATTTGCTACTTTAGGTTCTTTATTTGTTGAACATATTTTAGGATATGAAAATCCTAGAGTAGGATTAGTTAACATTGGTGAAGAAGAGGGGAAAGGCAATATATTAGCGCAAGCTGCATTTCCTTTATTAAAAGAAAATAAACTCATTAATTTTATCGGCAATATTGAAGGCCGTGATATTTTGATTGATAAGGCTGATGTAATGGTATGTGATGGTTTTACCGGTAACGTAACATTAAAATTAGCCGAAAGTATTTACGACCTAGTTAAAAGGCGCAAAATAGAAGACGAACATTTTGAACGTTTTAATTTTGAAGTATATGGTGGCGTACCCGTTCTAGGCGTATCAAAACCTGTTATCATCGGCCATGGTATTTCTCATGCAGTAGCATTTAAAAACATGATATCCATCGCGCAGCGCATGATAGAAAAAGAACTGATGCAGAAAATGAAAGACATTTTTACTGCAAAGGCTTAATCAATTGTTTACTCCTTTTTCCTTTTACCAAATAAATAGAATATATCTAGCTGTGTCATTGTATTAATGGGGTGGGCCGTGAGATTATCAGGCATATCAGTTCCAATACTTGTTCTAAGATCAAATCCTATATGGCCTGACGGTAACAAACAGCCTATACCCGTAGCACCTCCCATCGATATGGAAGAATTAGCTACTAATAATTCCGGATGATCACCAGTATGTTTTTGATCTAAGAGAAAATCTATATAAGGACCTAATTCTATAACCCAGCTTTTCCCAAAAGAAAGTTTGACCATAACAGGAACGTTAATATTAAGTAGGTTAACATTTCCGATTTTATCTACACTATAGTTTTGATAAGCAAATAATACTTCAGGGGATAAACTTAAAAAGCATTGCTTTTCTCGCTTCTTTCTGTGAAACCCATTTTTAATTAATTGGATATCGGCTAATATACCTAGTTGAAAACCTCCACGAGGTGAATAATCGGCATTGGCTGAATCATTTTGTGCTCGTGTTAAACCAAGGCGGTTTACTAAAGTTTTATTATAGTGAGGATAAAAAGGGCCGCTAATGTTTACACCTCCTTTAATGCCAAATTTTATTTGGGCTTGCAAGGCTGTGGCAATTAGAATAACAATAGTGAGTAAGTATATCTTTTTCATATAGTAATAGGAAGAAAATTTTGGTTATAAAAAAAGCCACCCCAAGGTAGCTTTTTCTTTATAAAAAATAGATTAGAGACTAGTGGAGTCTGTTTGTGGAACAGCAGGCTGCCGTGGTTTTTTCTTTGATATGATATAACCTACATGAACACCATAAGTATTTATTTTATACTTAGAGTTACTGTTTGGAGATATATTCGATAACCCTAAATTAGCTTCTACACCAAGGTAAGTTTTGCCAAAAAAGTAGCCTACTTTCGCTACTGCGCCTACATTCAAAAAATTATAGTGAGTATAGTTATTACCAAATGTAGCATTTTCTAATCCATCAAACTTGATAGTTGTTTTAACTGACGGAGTTCCATTATTAGTAACGCGTTCATCTGTTCCACTGATCGGTAAACCGAAATTAACGCCAATACCATAGTAAAATCCTTTTTTTAACGCGCTATTAATATGCACTATTTCTAAAGGAATATTTATATAGTTCATCTTATCGGTAATAGTAGTAGATGGCTGTGTACCTTGTACAAACGTAGGCTCAATGTATTGGTAAAATGCCCCTGAATTGATTGACCAAAACTGGTCGAACTGAAAGGCTACAGCAAGTCCAATTTTAAAGTTCGCATTAAAATCCGAAGTAGTTTTGATTGTAGCATGTGCAGGATCTATAATTGCCGGTGGTGCCGATAATGTAGCACTTGTAGCACCGGCTCCAATTTCCGGAGCAAATGTAAAGTATTGTGCTTCTGCCATAAAGCCGGTAGCAATAAAAGAACATAATAGAGCGGTTCTTTTTAAGATCGATGTAGTCATTGTCAATTGGTTATTTAATTGTGCTCAAAAGTATTGCATTAAATACAAATAGCCATTCCGTTTAGCACAATAAAAAGCAGGTTGTCTGTAAACAACCTGCTTTTTAACAATTGATTTAAGAATATTTAGTCTTTAGACTTATTACCACCAAATTGGTAGAATGCATTTACCTGAAAGGTTGAATTAGTTTGATAACTAATATCAGTATTTTTAAAAACAGGAATAACTCCTTCATTATACCTTAAATTGAAACCGATTCCTGCAGGAAACATAATTCCAATACTGGTAACAAAAGCACAATCAACGGTATTAAAATCTGATTTGTCATCAATTGTCTTCTCGCCGGCCGGCTTATCTTTTGCACTTAATAAAAAACCTATTTGTGGCCCTAGTTCAGCATATAATCTTTTTTTCCAAAATGTGATCCTTGCCATTACAGGAATTTGTAAATAAGACAGGTCTTGTACGCCATGATCAGAAAGGATATTGCCGTATTGATCAGTAACAGAGAAGTTATTTTTCGCACCTTCTAATGAGTAATAGGCTTCAGTCTCCAAACTAAATAATCCTTTAAGGTGGATGTTGGCAAAAGCACCTATATTATAACCAATTCGTGCCGTGAACTTTGGGCTATTATTAGGAATTTGATATTCATAACTGCTGGTATTACTTATAGAAGAGACATTCATGCCTCCTTTGATACCAAATTTGATCTGCGCTTTGGCTGATATCGCCGTAATGACAAGTAGCGATATGCTTAAAATTATTTTATTCATCTTCATTGTACAGTGTTTAGTTAGAATTATTTTATTACATATACTATCAACTACTCAGGAAGGTTGGGTACATCAATTTATATTTAATAGAAAGGAGTTTGAAAAAAAATAAGACAGTCTAATTCCTGTTGCATCGAATGTGTTACCTAATCCATCAGGAATCGCTGAGCTATCAAACTTATAGCCATCATAAATATGGGATTCGATAGAAAGAGAAAGCGAAATGGAAAGATTTATTTCTTCCCGTTTCGCCAATAATTAAAATAAAAATCCGCTGCGTTTAAAAAACATAAGCAACTCTAAGACCAACAGCGCCTAATGTACCGCCATATCCGTTAGGTATATCTTTTTTATCAAATGAATAACCATCATATTTTACAGAAAAATCAATTGCCTTATTGTTACCAGTTTTAAAATTATAACCAATAATAGGAGAGTAAGCAAAGGCAGTTGTATGTCCGGCGCCATTATCAACAAAACCAACGCCTAACTGTGCTCCAACATGGAAAGATTCTCCCAGATAAAATCGAATTCCTGCTTTTACGGGTATTACATTAATAGCCTGATATTTATATCCGGGATAACCTGGCACTGCACCTCCTAAATAACCAATAAAGCCGCCAAGAACGGTTAAACTGGTATGATCTGTAAAAAAATATTCCGCCTGAGCACTTCCTCCGGCACCTAAATTCCATGTCTTAACATATGGGCCTGCAACATAACCAACTTCAGGGCCTATACTAAATTTAAATTGTCCCTTTTCATTCTGTGCCATTACAGATATTGAAGTGCATAATACTAATATGCTAATTATCGCTAATTTTTTCATTTTGTTGTTTTATTATTTCAAAGATAAGAATTAATGTTAATGCTACAGGATCAGGATTTTATCTGTTTTAGATTTAACCAATTATCCATTATTAATAGTGATTATTACTTTCCATCACTTTCAGCATCTTCTCAAGATCTTCAGGTGTATCGATACAATGGCTATCGAAAGCTGTTGGTACGCATTTTATTTTAAAGCCATTTTCAACCCAACGTAATTGTTCCAATGATTCTACTTTTTCTAAAGATGAAACAGGGAGCTTGGTTATTTTTTCCAACACATCACTTCTATAAGCGTACATACCTACGTGGCGGTAGTATTGAAAATGCTTGTGCCATTCTTTTTTATCTGCATTTTTTATATAGGGGATAATAGCTCTGCTAAAATACAACGCTTCGTTATTTGAATTCAACACGATCTTAACTTCACCTTCATCTGCTAACATTTCATAACTATCAACCGGTATCATTTGCGTTGCTAGTTCTGTTGTTCCGTCTTTAAGTACCGATGCTAATTCATCAATTTGTTTTGGATTGATAAAGGGTTCATCGCCCTGGATATTTATTACATATTGATATTGTTCTTTTAATTGTTGCAGTGCGTCCCAGCATCTGTCTGTACCACTGGGATGGGTAGACGCAGTCATAATAACTTCACCACCGAAGGATAATACGTTATCAATAATGCGCTGATCATCGGTAGCTACAACAACTTTATGTAAATGAGTTGAACGTTTCGCTTGTTCATAAACACGCTGTACCATTGTCTTTCCTTTGATATCGCACAAAGCTTTACCGGGAAAACGTGTAGATGAATATCTTGCAGGAATAATGCCAACTATCATATTGGGCGTTGTTGGGTTAGTTCGTTATTATTAATTTGAAAGTAAGCTGTGCCTGCTTCATTGCGTTCTGTAATGTATTGCTGGTAGGTTTCGCTGTATTGCATTCTGTTGGCAAATGTTTCATTTGCTAAATTGCTTAATGCCAGTATTAATTCAGATGCTTCTCTTACCGCACCTTTGCCACCTTCGTTTTGTGTGATATAATCTACCAGATTATTATCAATCGCAAATTGAATGAGCAGGGGATTAGACAGCCTTCCTACCATGATACGTAAACCTGCAACCTGCGCTACAGAAAAATCTAACACATCATCAAACACAAAAACTATTTCGTGTGGTTGAATATGGTAATGGCTGTTTAAATGTTGTAGCGCTACTTTCTTATTTAAAGCCTTGTAGTAAACCGCATTAAAATGTTCACGCCTGGCTAATAAAAAAGCAGGCATATTATTTTCGCCTGTTATCACAGCGGTTATTGGAACTGCTTTTGTGCGCAAGAAATGATTGAAGCGTAACAGGTTTGTCCCCATGGCATCTACTTCACTAAACACACTGCCATTATCACCATTCTTTTCGCCATTGTTGAATACACCATCCCAATCAAACACTACCGCTTTTATTTGTTGCAGCTTTTGTTGCATTACCGCCGGTGGCGTGATGAATGTGCCTTTGAAATGCTTGTTGGTTAATTCTGTTATTGTCATGTTGATTGATAGTAGGGATAAAGATAAATTAAAGTAATTTAACCAGCTGCATATTCAGCCAAATATCAATTGGTAATTCGCCATTGCTCCATCGGAGCAATCTCTTTGTAGAAATAATTATATTGGTGATTTCACTCCGTAGGAGTAACCCCAATTAGGGAAACTCCTACGGAGTTTGGTTTTCAAGATTGTCAATTTCTACAAAGAGGGAACTCCTATGGAGTTCAGCAGTAATTTCAATTCAGCCATAAAAAAAGGTCTACAGTAAAACTGCAGACCTTTTTTATATAAAGATTATAATACTATGCTTTCAAATCCTGAATATCTAACATACCAACGGGTTTGCCGCCGTCAGTTACTAAAATAGTATCAACGTTTGTTTTCTTGAACAAAGAAGATGCATCATTTAATAAAGCACTTGATTCGATGCTGATAGATTGATTGTATTGAAGATCGCCTAGTTTTTTACTAAGACTTGCTTCTCCACCAGTTTGTAATAATCTGCGAAGATCACCATCAGTGAAAACACCTTTGATTGATTTATCTGCATTGGTAACAGTGATAGCACCAAAACCAAATTCAGTCATTTTAACGATTGCGTCTTTGATATTTGTATCAGCGCTAACAACAGGGTTTTTACCATTTAAGGCTTCACCAACTGTTAATGTCATTAAGCGTGTATCTTGTAAGAACTGATCTGTACCGATTGTTGTTAAATGGTTTTCAGTTAACATCTTGATCACTTTTAATGGAACAGTGATCGTGTGAGCACCTGCAGCGATTGCGTTACGAACGTGTTCAGGATATCTTACAGAGCTAAACATGATCTTAGTATCATAACCGTAATTTTTAACGGTATCAACACATTGTTTCACTAAAGCAAGTGTATCATATCCCTGATCTTGTGAACGGCCAACCAGCGGACAAACATACGTTGCACCAGCCTGCATTGCCATGTATGCTTGTTGTAAAGTGTACACTAAATGCACGTTTACCAACAAACCATCATTACGTAATAATTTACAAGCTCTAACACCTTCTAAAGAAACAGGTATTTTAAATACCGTTTTTTTAGGATCCAAACCTAATTTCAATTGACGATGGGCTTCTTTTACTACATCTTCAGCAGTATCGCCTAAAGCTTCGATCTGCAATACAGGTACTATTTTAGATAGTTTCACGATCATTCCATCGATGTCTGTAATGCCTTCACGCTGCATAAAAGTAGGCGTGGTAGTTAATCCGTTAAGAAAACCTAATTTAAAACCTTCTTCGATCTCTTTTAAATTGGCTGAATCAAGATATAATTCCATAATGTGTTATTGGTTTCAAAAAAATAATGGGCAAATTTAGGTAATATATATTGGTTACCAAATGCTTTTTATTTGGAGTAAATAGTTCCTTTTTTGCGGATATAAATTCCAGTAATTGTGGATGTATCTAATTCCGCGCATTTTATCAACGAATGATCTGGCTGTCGGGGATATCGATTTCTGCTAACTTTTTGTGTTGTAATAGTATTATTATCAATTGCTTTAACGAGTAGATATTGGGTAAGGACCATATCTGCTATTCCATTAAAACGTATCAAAGCGGAACTGCCAGAAGAATCGATAGAGTAGTGTACAGAAGAAGAATCAGCCTTTTCCTTTTTATGTTTTGAAAATATCAGCAGCGCGTTTTTGTTATTGCCAAATTGTATCGATTGAATATTGGAAGACACGATAGGGATAAGCTGTTTGCTGGTATCATTTTTAGCAATCCATATTCCCGTTAGAAAAGAAGGTATTATCTTTTGCCCAAAGGAATTATTGATAAATGATAAAAATAGAATTGAGAATATTACTGTTGATTTCATCGCATAAAAATAAGAGCTTCTTTGTAAAGTACCCTGTGTCTTGTAATTCTGAGGAACGAAGAATTTTATTTTTCTTACCAAAGCTTTTATGGATATAGATTAGATTCCTCGTTCCTCGGAATGACAAAGGCAAGTAGTATGCTTTTATTTGGATGAAGTATATAAATGAAAGAGGGTCCAACATTATTGTCAGACCCTCTTTTATAATAATTTATTGTCAGACGGAGCCCGTCAGACAATAAATTAACCTCTGTATTTAACTTCAGTATTGTGTATTTCGATCAATGGTTTTAAGTATTCTTCTAAGTCGTAAACACTTAACTGGCTTGCTGCATCACATAATGCTTTAGCCGGTTCAGGATGTGTTTCAACAAAGATACCATCAACGCCAGCTGCAACACCGGCTCTTCCTAATACAGGTAAAAATTCTCTTGCACCACCTTTTGCATCAGCACTTGGGATACCGTATTTACGGATAGAGTGAGTGATATCGAATACAACCGGATAACCTAACTGGCCCATGTGGTAAAAGGCACGTGGATCAACGATCAAGTCGTTATAACCCATTGTGTAACCTCTTTCAGTTAAAATAACCTGGTCGTTACCCGCTTCAATACATTTGTTTAGCGGGTGCTTCATGTTTTCAGGAGCTAAGAACTGGCCGTGTTTGATATTGATAACTTTACCTGTTTTTGCAGCAGCAACCATAAGGCCCGTTTGCATACATAGGTAAGCCGGTATTTGCAATACATCACAAACCGCACCTGCATCAGCTGCCTGATCAGGATAATGAATATCAGTCAACAAAGTGAAACCAAATTGTTCTTTTACTTTCGCCAACATTTTCATTCCTTCAACAATACCAGGACCGTTATAATAATTCAAACTACTTCTGTTATCTTTTGAGAAAGAAGATTTATAAATGATAGGAATATTCATTTTAGCACTTACTTCCTTTAGCTTTTCAGCTGTCTTCATCATAATCATTTCAGTCTCGATCACACAAGGACCGGAGATCAAAAAGAGTTGGTCTGCACCACACTCGATATTACCAACTTTTACTTTTTTCTTGCTCATAAATTACAAACGTTTAAATAGATCTTTAATAGTGTCAATAGTTATTTTTTCTTTCCAATCCGGCCCGATAGCGTGGTTCCACATGTGTGGCAAATTGTATGATACATGCGCCATCGCTGTTATTTGTTCATCGGTCCAGCCTTTACTTAAATTCTGCGGCAAAGTTACATTATGCTTTTTAAGCATTTGCTTAAATTCTTTTACGCCGGCAGGGTAATAGTCTTCCAAATGTTGAAACGCTAAACAGTTGGCGTAGCAATGTCTTTCGTGAAAGACCATCGCCAATCCATAACTCATCGCATGACAAATTCCTACTTCAGAATACGTTAAACTTTGGGTACCCATCATTGATGCCACCATTAGTTTATCGTCGTTCTCAGGAGTTTGTCCGGCTTTATCGCCTAAATACACATCGCGACAAAGCTTGATAGCTTGCTCTGCAAAAGCAAAACTAAAAGCGTTGTTTAATTTGCCTTCTTCCGATTCGATACAATGTATATAAGTATCCATTCCTGTGTAGAACCATTTATCAGTAGGCACTGAAGCAATTAATTCAGGATCAAGGATCACCTGGTTAAAAGGAGTGAACTCGCATTTTAAACCCAGTTTCTTTTCCGGACCGGTTAAAACCGCTGTCATAGCCACTTCCGCGCCCGTACCTGAAATAGTAGGAACGCCTAAATGGTATACACCCGGTTTTTTAATAAGATCCAATCCCTGATATTGTACAGATGAACCTTCGTTCGTGAACATTAAAGAAACTGCTTTCGCAATATCCATAATACTTCCACCACCAATACCAATAACACCGGCAGGCAAGCCTTTGCTGTTTAATATTTCGTCTCTTAATTCGTCAACTTGTTTGGTAGTTGGTTCTTCAACATCAACGTTGATGAATTTGATGACATCGTTTTCTTTTAAAGGCAATCGTTTTTCTAACTCTTTTCCTTTAAAATAACTATCTACTACAAAAAGAAAAAAGCCTTTATTCTCATGACGTTTGGTATCTAGGATACCGCCCAGCATATTGAAACTTCCTCTTCCGAAAACTATTTTATCAATGTTCTTAAAATTCTTGTGAACCATAAATAATGTGATGATTTGCTAATGTGCTGATGTGCTAATTATGCCTTCTCTGTTGCTAAAGCTTTTTTAATACACGCTGAAATATTTTGTCCTAATTGTTTTACTTCTTCTTCTGTCCAGGTGCAACGGATGCCGAATGAAATTAAGCGTCCTACTGTTTCTTGTGCTTTTGGAATTGATAAATTATGATAATCCTGTGGTGCTCCAACTAACTCGATCGTTAATTTAGAAGCCGTTTTTAAATCCTTTAAATGATCCCATTGGTTGATGAAATGATACATATTTAAAAACCAGTAATTATTCGCAATACCTGCGCTGTTTAATTCAGCCACTACGCGTTGTGCAGCTTCCGTATCAGGCAATAAAAGATTTAAGAAAGTTGCTGAATCTCCGTTTGGATCTGAAATAGTTGCGAAACCTGTTCCGCTATCTGCTAAAATGCTCGTTAATAATTTTTTGTTCTTGTTATTTGCTTCGATGATTTTCGGAACTTTTCTTGTCTGAGCAACACCAACAGCAGCGTGCAATTCACTAATACGGTAGTTGAAACCTAAAATAGGATGTGGTTCCATGCCACGATTGCTACCAACATGACTATGGCCATGATCAGAATAACAATCAGCATAATCATACGCTTGTTTATCATTCGTCACCAATACACCACCTTCACCTGCAGAAGCGATTTTGAAGAAATCAAAAGAGTAGCAGCCTGTCTTACCAAACATACCAACATTCGTTCCTTTATACGATGCACCAAAAGCCTGGCCCGCATCTTCAACTAAAATCAAATTATGTTCTTTAACCACTGCCATTATCTCGTCCATATTGGCCATACCGCCACACATGTGAACCAAACAAATACCTTTTGTTTTTGACGTGATAGCTTTTCTAATTCCTGCAGCACTTAAACAAAGTGTTTCATCAATATCAGCAAACACCGGAAGTGCGCCAACAAATAATACCGCTTCAATGGTTGCAATAAATGTAAATGGAGGAACGATCACTTCGTCACCCGCACCAATACCTGCAGCAGCAAGCGCTGTAGCCACCGCTGTAGAACCACTTGAAACCGCGTGTGCATATTTCGCTTTAGTAATTTTCATTACTTCAGCTTCAAACTCTTTGGCTTTCCAGATGCCATTGCGTTGCTGGTCGTGTGTGTAGCGGATAAAGATACCTGTCTCCATTACGTCATTCACTTCTTTGCGCTCTTCGGCACCAAATAATTCTATTCCTGGCATAGCGTTTATTTTTAGGTTGCAAAAGTAAGAAAAAGGAGAGGAATATTTGAGATGTAATATTGAATATATAATATTTATTGGCAATTCAATAACAGTATGCTTTTGTCATGCTGAGGAACGAAGCATCTTATCTTAAAAGTAGCATAGTAATGGTGTAGAATTAGATTCTTCGCTTCGCTCTGAATGACAAGTTAAAAGAGTATAATATCATCTTCACAAATCCATTAATCCCAAAATCCCACTAATCCCAATTCAGACAAACATCCGCAAATCAATTCGATCAAAAAAATCAACTCCAATCAACGGTTCAGACAAACTACAAATATCTAACCGGATTGCGTCTCGCATTAAAAATATACCGCTTCACGTTCATCCAAAAAGCAACAAAGAAGTAAATAATAACAGGGGAACCCATTGTTAAAAAGGAGATATAAATAAAGTACTTGCGGATAGTAGAGGTGGCGATGCCCATTTTTTGCCCAATTGCTGAGCAAACACCAAATACCTGCCACTCTATAAAGTATCTGAAACGGTTCATATGGCTAAATTAAATCAAATATGAATAGCTTATTGTTAAACACTAAAATTTATAAATTTCGTTGAAAAAATTACCTGAATATTTGTAAATTTGCTTCACTAGCTTTTAAATTGAGTCTTTCTTTAGCAGTCAATTTTCAATCCAGTTTTTTTCTAATCTCCAAATTTCTACACAAGTATGGCTTTCGACATTGAAATGATCAAAAAGGTTTACGCCAATTTCGGCGCAAGGGTTGAGGCTGCCCGCAAGGTAACCGGCAAACCATTAACGTTAACTGAAAAAATTCTTTACGCACATCTTTGGGAAGGTAATGCTACCGTTGCTCAGGAAAGAGGTAAGAGTTATGTTGATTTTGCACCGGACCGCGTTGCGATGCAGGATGCAACAGCACAGATGGCGTTATTACAATTTATGCAATCTGGCCGCGCAAAAGTTGCGGTGCCTTCAACTGTGCATTGTGATCATTTAATTGAAGCGAAAGTTAGCAGTGCAATAGATCTTGACAGAGCAGTTCACGAAAGCAGCGAGGTATATGATTTCCTTGCTTCTGTTTCTAATAAATACGGTATCGGTTTCTGGAAACCGGGTGCTGGTATCATTCATCAGGTTGTGTTAGAGAACTACGCTTTTCCTGGTGGGATGATGATCGGTACAGATAGTCATACCGTAAACGCAGGTGGTTTAGGTATGATCGCGATTGGTGTTGGTGGTGCTGATGCTTGCGATGTAATGGCTGGTTTAGCGTGGGAACTTAAAATGCCTAAATTGATCGGTGTTAAATTAACCGGTAAATTAAATGGCTGGACAGCTCCTAAAGATGTTATCTTAAAAGTTGCCGGTATCTTAACTGTAAAAGGTGGTACAGGTGCGGTGGTTGAATATTTTGGTGAAGGTGCAACTTCTATGAGTTGTACAGGTAAAGGAACGATCTGTAACATGGGTGCTGAGATCGGTGCAACAACATCGACTTTCGGTTATGATGAAAGCATGAGCCGTTATTTAAAAGCAACGGGCCGTGAAGAAATTGCTGCAGGTGCTGATGCGATCAAAGCACACTTAACAGGAGATCCTGAAGTATATGCAAATCCTGAAAAATATTTCGACCAGGTTATTGAAATAAACTTAACAGAATTAGAACCACATTTAAATGGTCCTTTTACTCCGGATCTGGCTACGCCGATCTCTAAAATGAAGGAAGCGGCAGCAGCAAACGGATGGCCTACAAAAATTGAAGTGGGTTTGATCGGAAGCTGTACCAACTCTTCTTACGAAGATATCAGCAGAGCAGTAAGTTTAGCTAAACAGGTTTCTGATAAAGGCTTAAAGCTTCATTCAGAATTTACCATTACTCCGGGTAGCGAACAGGTTCGTTACACAATTGAAAGAGATGGTTTTTTACAAACGTTTGATAAAATTGGTGCGACTGTATTTGCTAACGCATGCGGACCTTGTATTGGTATGTGGGCTAGAGTAGGAGCAGAAAAAGCAGAAAAAAATACCATCGTTCACAGCTTCAACAGAAACTTTGCAAAACGCGCGGATGGTAATCCAAACACATTTGCATTTGTTGGTTCTCCTGAATTGGTGACTGCATTGGCGATTGCCGGTACTTTAAATTTCAATCCATTAACAGATACACTAACGAATGATAAAGGCGAACAGGTTAAATTAGATCCTCCAACAGGATTTGAATTGCCGCTTAAAGGTTTTGCTGTTGAAGATGCAGGCTTCCAGGCTCCGGCTTTGGATGGTAGCAAAGTACAGGTTAAAGTTTCTTCAGATAGCAAACGCTTACAATTATTAGATCCTTTTGCTGCGTGGGAAGGAACTGACTTGAAAGGCCTTCGTTTGTTGATCAAAGCAAAAGGAAAATGTACAACGGATCATATTTCTATGGCTGGTCCATGGTTAAAATTCCGCGGACATTTAGATAACATCAGCAACAACATGCTGATCGGTGCAGTAAATTTCTACAACGAAAAAACTGATAACGTTAAGAATGAATTAACCGGCGTTTACGGTCCTGTTCCTGCAACACAACGTGCGTATAAAGCTGCAGGCATCGGAACGATTGTAGTGGGTGATGAAAACTATGGTGAAGGTTCTTCAAGAGAACATGCTGCTATGGAGCCCCGTCACTTAGGCGTACGTGCGGTTTTAGTAAAATCATTTGCACGTATCCACGAAACAAACCTTAAAAAACAAGGCATGTTGGGTTTAACTTTTGCAGATAAAGAAGATTACAACAAGATCCAGGAAGATGATGTTATCGATATCATCGGACTAACAACCTTTGCACCAAACAAACAACTACAATTAGTGTTGAACCACAAAGATGGCAGCAAAGAAACGATCAACGTTAATCATACTTATAACGAACAACAAATTGAATGGTTCAAAGCCGGTGGCGCATTGAATATTATTCGTAAGGAGTTTGCGGATTCGCAGAAGTAGGATCGGGTATAATTTTATTAAAAAGGCTAACAGATTTGTTAGCCTTTTTTGTTGCGTGTAATTAATATATTCAGTTCACCGCTGTTGAAAAATAAAAGAGATAGACTATGAAACGACCGCTACAATACAAAAAGTATAACATTAAATAATTGGTTATCAATACATGTAAAAATGATTGGGATCGTTTTTATATCGTATATATTTGTGTTGGTGGCAAGCTTATCAGACACCTAACAAACTTTTAAAGTGACAATTACAAATGGACATACGATTATTAGTTTTACGTACAGGCGACACAAAACGACTTGCTGACTTTTATAGTTTATTCGGGTTGACTTTTGACTATCACAAACACGGTAATTCACCTTTCCATTATTCTGCGACAATTGGACAAACTGTTTTAGAAATTTATCCATTGACAAAAACCCAAACTGAATCAGACAAAAATTTACGTTTAGGTTTTAGCATTGACAACTTTGACGAAATAGTTCAAAAATTAAAAGAATCAAAAGTTGCATTTTCGTTAGAACCTACACAAACTGACTTTGGATTTATGACTATTATTTCTGACCCCGACGATAGGAAAATCGAACTCTATAAAAAGTAATCAGTTGAAAGCAATCAAAATAAAAATTATAAGTTTTATTAGTGACGACCAACCAGGTTTTGTTGAGTGCAAATTTTATGACGCTTTTAATAACGAACATATTGTGCAAGAAAAACTCCCAATTGTGACAGACAAATATTTGGACACAAATAGTGAATACCCACAAGACGGAATAATTGCTTGTAAAATCGTAAAACAATGGGAAGACAAAAATGGAAAAACAATATTTACAGTAAACACCACAAAACCATGGGCGGTTGACACTATTGAGGGTTTGACAGAATTTAATTTGTTTGAAGAGCAACTAACAGACTTCAAGCTGTGACAACGCCAGCCACCAACATGGGTTTTGTGTTATGGTGGGCTGACGAATAAACGCTTATCTTTAGTTTTTCAATTTAGCTTTTAATTATGGGCTGGGCGGCTGTTCCTTGATTCCCACCAAACACAATAGCCCGAACGTTGCGTGCAATCAAGAATTACCCAACAAAATCAAAACTACCTTCTTATTTTATACTAAATCTACATGCAAAAAGTATTTTTAATACTATCAATCGTTATGTTCTGCAAGACTGCAAGTTCTCAGACTCTTTCAATCGCTTACATTGACAGTCTTGTATCAGTTATTGATACTTCTACTTATAGACAAAAAACAATGGAAGGTATAGTAACAGCAAAACCGGGAAACGATAAAGGTGGGGTAACTGAGACATATTATCTAGATACGATATCACAAAGGCTCATGAAAGTCGAAATAGCTCAAGCTCTTTACGATAAAAAGAAACATATAACATATGTTGAACTTACAACTTATTATTACGAAGACAAACTTATTATGGTAAAAACCTCCAATTTTGACTCCTTTGGTTATCCAAGCTTTAGAAAGTCATTGTCGTCAGGTGTTTATTATTATGAAAATGGAACTATAATCTCAAGTAAGGAAACAGGTTATAAACATGGTGGAATAAACTATATCAGTAAAGCCAAAACATATCGGGATGTTTTATATAAGATGTATTTTCCTAATTGATGACTGCACACAACATTGGGTTTAGCGTTATTGGGGGCTTAACGGAATAACAATAAACATTTGTAATTCTATTGTTCCAACTAGACAATCATCTTTGGACTTTAGTTCTAACATCAACTTTTAATTATAAATTTAACTTCAGTTCCTGCTTACGTTTTTCAAATATCCCGGCAACGCCAAGCTCTGAACGTTGGCTACCATATTATAGACTACACAATCTGACAATAAAAAATGGGAACTTGGAATACAAAAATTAACGGTAACGACACTTTTCAAGATATATACCAAAACTTCTTTGATCTTTATAATCAGGGACAAAATCCTACTGATGTTTCCAAACAAATTCAAGACGGCTTTGGAGAAATGTTTAAAGACTATGATGACAAAAACAATAGTTTATTTGGACTTGCATTAGCTCAATGGGAAACAAAATCTCTTAACCCAACAATCTTTAAACAAGTAAAAGAAATCATTGAAAACGGCAACGACATTGAAATTTGGAAAGGACTTGGTGCAGACGAAAAAACTTTAAAGCAACGACAAATTGTTCTTGACAAATTCCTTGCGCAAATTTCAATTGACCGAGATAAACCTAAACGAAGAGTAAGACCAAAGTTTGAATATAGTGCAATACAATTACTTAAACTTCCTGCCCCTGACTTTAAAAAGACATTTGAAATCATTGAAAGTTATAATAATGGTGTGTATTCAAGCACCAGTTCTGGACTTGGTTGGTCTACAGGAGGAGGTTCAGTATTTTATTTTTATGAGCAAGGGAAATTTGTAACGGCACAGTGGCTTGACAGTCAAACATTGGAAATAAGACACGACATAACAATTAAGTTTGTAAAGAAAGAAGAAACATTTTTTTACTGCGGTGACCAAGGCGTAATTAAATACATTGCCGAATGACAAAAAAGGCAGCCAACAAACATTGGCTGTAATTTTAAAAAAACTACTTATATGAAACATCTTTCAATTTTTTTAGGACTAATTTTAACTTCAATAAAACTTTGAACAGACGAATGCAAAAAACAAACTTACCCCCCCCAAAGGCTTACCGAACGACAAGTCTCCTCACTAGCGCAGATATGCGGCGTTGATATTGTGTGTGGTGTATCTGTGCTATTTCCGTATACATTATTCCTATGCATTTAGTAGGTGTTATACAATTACAAAAATAGTTCGTGTAGTTGTTCGTGTCCCATGAACTATTCGCTTCGATCAATATATATTCATTATT